>Ga0208019_1000384_pt1 | contig 24129 bp, 32 predicted proteins | sample CB_VirMetaG_5_FD_184540 | JGI IMG/M metagenome (GOLD analysis project Ga0208019, IMG submission 184540) | Freshwater to marine saline gradient viral communities from Chesapeake Bay - CB_1508_1D Viral MetaG (SPAdes) (version 4) | ecosystem: Environmental > Aquatic > Marine > Coastal | place: USA... | reverse complement strand
ACAAAGGCTTGTTGTCTGTTTGACAATCCTGATCTATTTCTAGGCATTTTTAGTTTTATACACTATTTTAATGAGTTTTAAAATCCCCTATATATATTTTAAATTCAATATATATAAATAAATTTATCAATTCGTGTCAGAAACCTCAGATAGAGATGGGATTGTATGGGAGAGATTGGTTACGTGGGTTACGTCATGGTTACGTGTAAAAAAGGGTAAAAAGTAACCATTAAAGTCAGTGTTTTCAATGACTTATTGTAAAAGTTACGTGGGTTACGTCATTTTTGAAATAAATTTAATTTTTATTTTCAAAAAAACTTTTTTAAAGTTCCATGTGCCGTGTTCCACGAACTATTCCCCAAATCTATACTCTACAGTCATCTCTTTCCACGAATCGGGATCATCACCCATTGCTCTCATACCCGCTCTCGTTTTAAAGTTAATAAATCGGTCAAGTACCTTTTCATCAACGTCAGAGTATTTCTTTAAAAAGCCCATTAAATAATAACCATTAGACATGTAGTGACATTCACAATCTTGTGTTAAATTGATATCAACCATAATATCAACCAGTTCTATGGTTTGTTGTCTTGTTAAATTTTTCATGGATTTTTTTAAGGTGACTAGTCTGTGTGTGTCGCCACGAACTAGCCACCCTCTCATCAATCAAATAAATTAATATATAAGGAATTATATATGAATTCATAATTATGATCTCACATTGTTGAGACAAAATCAATTGCCAAAGTGTCGCACCCTGCGACAGAATGTACCGATACTTTATCCCATTAATATGAGATAATGGTACTTTAACGAAAGGATAAAGTATGGAAACTAAAGCCGTCATACGCTTTTCTACGGTTTACGAAAAACTAGACTTGATAGAAAAAGACATTGAAGAAGTCAAACAACATCTCGAAGACTTTGATCATATCAAAATATTAGATCGCGTTCTTCGGGTAATTGACTCTCACCACGGTCTACTACTCTACGCCAAAGAAAAACACGGCGTGGACTTAGATGAGATCTGGGATAGTTACTATATCAATGAGCGTGGTTACAAGCCCGAGGAAATATTAAAATGAAAGAGATAATAAAAGAACTAAGTATCTCGGTGGCATGTCTTCTGGATGATCTGGAAGACATCACCCAAGAGGATATTGAGCACATTCAAAACTTAGTAACTCAACTGGAAAACATTGTTGATCCAGTAAAATAAACGTCAAAAAACCCGTTTTAAGACATTTCTAGGGGGTATTTTCATACTCCCTAGTGTCTTTATACCCCGTAATTACAGAGTTCTTCTGATGAAATTAGGAAATTGACCTTCTTGTTTGAAAGTCATATACGCGGCGTACCAATCCTTCTTGTATTCAGCTTGACAGAAATCTTTGATTTCGTCATCCTTGTCTTCTTTTGATTTAAAGAAGTTTAAGAAGTGGTTCATGGATCGTTTGGTTAAATTAAACATTGTTATTCTCCTTGTGCGACAGTTTTACAAGGTCCATGGTCCGCGTTCCATTGTTGATTTCGCACGACAGGTATGTTAAAATCCCATTAAGAAAGGATCATGATGAATCTATATTTATATAACTATCAATACGATCAGATCGAAGAAATGACCTTGAATAAATTTCGGTTACTCTTCAATCAAGATCATATCAACGTGAAAGAGAGCAGTCTTTTTTTCAACAAAGAAGAAGCGCTTCAATGTCAGAAAGTGAATAGAGATGAAAAGAAAACCAATCTATGAACATCAAGACGGCCGTGGTTCGTCGGTGCGATATACAATCGAAAAGGACAAGCGTCGTCGGGCCCGACTCTTAGCAGAAAAGTTAATGGGTAAAAATTACTTTACGAACATGCAAGAAGTCATGTTACAATCAGCAATCGAATTATCGGAAAGGAAAGAAAGATGAGTCATAATCGATACGGAAGAAATGGAAGACAATATGAGATTAAATTGAATTATAAATCATTGCAATATCTCAGTATGATTTTACATCAATACAAAGACGACGGCTTGAGAGATACATACGAAAAAAGAATGGCGCATGATCAATCAACGGAAGCCGTCAGACGGGGACTCGGAAAAGCGTATAAATATTTTTTATCGCAAGGAAGATATCCTCGTACCTATCACTTTGAAAGGAAGAGTGCTTAATGGGAAAAGTCAAAGCGTACTTTATGGAAATGGAAGAAGATGCTCAAACCATGAAAGAAATTGAGTTTATCAAAAAATATGGTGAGCAGTATCACTACGTTTGGCGCAATGAACAAGCGTGGATCGAGTCCAACAAAAAGAAAGGCATCGAACAGGATCGTAATCCCGAAGATCGTCATGAGATGTGGGAAAACGGCGGATGAAATGTTATCACTGCAATGAAGAAATTATTTGGGGAAATGATTTCGATTTAGAAGAAGACGAAAATGAAGAGTATGGCATTTTGTCCGTGTTGCATTGTCCAAACTGCGATGCTCTTCATGAAGTATATTATCCCCGAAAGAATCTAGAGGTAAGTGATGAAGGACAAGATTAATCCGAATTACTACCGCGGTAAGATAGAAGTCGCGGACTTTATCCGTGAATATCAATTAGATTACTTTGAAGGCAATGTGGTCAAGTATATTTCACGGTGGCGAAAAAAGAATGGCATTGAAGATCTCAAGAAAGCGCAATGGTATCTAAATTATTTAATTCGATCACAAGAGAATTAACGATCGTATAAAGGCTTATCCACTATTCCGCCCGCGGCTTTCATTATAGTAGCTTGTTTATCATAGGCACCGCTTCTCGCACCCGATACTCTAAACCCACCTACCTTAGTCGCCCCTGTATATTCTTGAACGGCATTTTTTATCTCCTTGTACTCTTGAGGACTAAAGGAACCTTGAATGGCATTTAATTGATCAACAAACGCGACATTCTTATCTGTTAGATATCCATACGCGTAACCTTGTGAACCGTCTTTGTTTTTAAAACCAAGTAAGAAACGAGGATCATCACCGTGTCCCTCTATGGCTTTAGCCTTACCAAATTTTTCAGATTGTGCTTCTGTACCCTCGGCGTTGTAATTAGAATAGTTAAGATAGTTTTCAATATTGTCCCCTAATTCTAAATCACGGGCCCGACGATTAGCAAAATTTATTTCAACGCCCGAGTCTGTATTAATTATTTGAGCGGCGTCTTGAGGATTATTATTTTCCGCATTGACTCTATCTAATAATTTTTGAGTTCTCTCTGTCGGTTTATTGTTTTCAATCGCTTGGTTTTGGTATCCACTTTTCTTACCTAAATTGTAAGGAATATCGTATTGATTGATATTTTTGTTTTTGAACTGATCATAAGTTAAATCAATGACTTCTTTTGTATCGGGATTAATTAAGTAATGATGCGTTTCACCCGGTTTTAAAGCTTCGGGAAATTCTTTATGAGTTAACATACGAGGTACATATCCACTTTCTTTACCCCCTAATTCAAACCAAGCCGCTTGTGTTGCAATAAAACAATGACCTGTTGTATCACCTGCCTTACAAGGCGCATCTTTTTTATAGTCCTTACCTAAAAGATCAGAGGTTAAATGTTTGTTAATAGTTCTCGCGAGATCAAATTGTTTAACATCGACGGCACCCCCGTCGACAAAGAACTTTGTTTCATTGGCAAAAGTAATGTTGTCGTATACAGGATGAACTTTATTACCCATTTTTATCTCACCCACTTGATCACCTAAGATCATATGTTTAGCCTTACTTGTTGGTTTTAATCTCGGTTCACTTTTCTCATTGGGATAATAAGCCATATCAACAGGAAGATTAAAATCTGTTCCTAAAGAATAATGGTGAGTCCCTTTATAAACGTTAGAAATAATGGTTGGAGTTTTTTCTAAAACATCCTTCCCAATTTTTTCATTAAATACTTTTGTTTCATCGAACTGATAACCTTCGGGTTCTTTAACCCATTCCCAGTTCTTCATCATGTTACCGTCTTTGTATAAAGGATATTTTTTATTAAGATTGACTCTTACTGTTGTAGCTCCTTTTGGTGCAGAGTCTAAATAAGACTCATCGTCCAGAGTTAGATTAGCAACTTGTAAACTACCCTTGTCATAAGTATCACTAATTCTTATCTGAGCTTTTTCAAATTCTTGACCTGTGATGTCACTGACGTTTCCTTCACTATCGGTTGCACGATAAAAATTTTCTTTTCGATCAAACATACCCGCAAGTTTTTGAGGGACAGGAAACACATCATAAATTTTATCATCTTCATCAAAGTCCACGGTGAGAATATTAGGCTTAGAAACTGCTTCTGTAAATCCTATGTCATCAACAGAAACTTTCTGTTGTTCTTGTTCCGTGAACGGTGGTAATTGAGCTATGCCTTCTGTTTCAGTAAAACCTTTATCTTTCATTATTTTCTCAACTTGATCAAATGAAACAGGATCAAAGTCCCTTAATTTTTCTACTTCTTTTTTAATATCAAAAGGATCTTCGACAGTGATCATGGCATTACCACTAGGCTTACCGCCTTCTAAACCTCTTCCAATATCTTGAGCAATGGTGCTTGCTTCGTCGTCCCCGATCACTGCATCACCAAACTGACCAATCGCACCTTGAGCAATTTTATCCGCGGTCTCGGGATCAACGCCCGCCGCCTTTAATCGATCAGCAACTTTCTTGACATTAATCTCTTTGGTTAAACTTTCTGACGCTCGAGATATTCCCGCAGTTCCTGTCGCGGCTTTAAAAACTTCTTCAATACCCTCGGGTTTCTGTGAGCCAACATAAGCGGCTCCCCCCAATCCGGGAATCAAAGAACTTAAACCACGTAAAATTGCAGGTATTGCCATCGTGACAATATAACTTATTTTAACGCGTTTTTAAATTCCTGTATGACTCGATCGGGATTTTTTAGGTATTTTCGACTACGAATATGAACTTCATCACGTTCATTCATCAACACAAACCACCGATCTAAATGTTTCCACTTATGTCTATTGGTGATTTTAGGGGGAACATGACGTCTTACGCCCTTACTTTTAGTTCCTTTACAATCTACATAAACCGATTTCCCCGATTCGAGATTCACGACTACTAAATCAATAGGTCCAAGTTCCGTGGAGTTTGTATAAACCACATAGTTCGGATCTAAATCTTCCAAATACTGCGTAATCATCCTCTCTACTTTTCGTCCAAACTTTTGTCGAGGTTCTAGTAATGGCATCGCCGCTCAGTATTGACTCGCCCCGTAATCATATTGCGGAGGAAAGGATACAGGGCTTGGGATAGCTCGAACAACGATGCCATTGTTTTAGAGGGATAAAGTAAGGAGTGAGCTATCCAAACTGTTAAAACTGGTTCTCTTGCGTCTCTACAAAAAACTTAGGATCATGTTCGCTAATCTCAACCTTGTGTTCCGTGAGCCATGATTCGATGACTTTGATTGAGTCTTCTAAATTTTCGCCGATATCGTATCGTGCGTAAGTGATTAAATCACTAATGGCTTTCTTCAACTGTGGATTCATGATGGACTCCGTTTGGTTTGGGCGTAATGCCGTTTAATCTCTCGTATTCACTATCAATGAGATAACGAATAAACGATCCCATGGACATGTAACGTTCTTTGGCCATTGGGGCAGCTTTTTTATAACTTTCTATTCGGACTGCAACCGACTTATATTTTTCGGTATTCATGGGATTATCCTATAAAATTATTAATACTTTTGCAACTAAATAAGATACAATTTTTAGCATGAAAATACTTCTGATCATGATCGTATGTATCCAAGATGTAAGCTTAGCGTTAAAAGATTCTTGTATCGTTGTACCTACAGAACAAAGTTTTAATTCAGTTCGTGAATGCCTTCTCTTTGTAGATGGGTATAAAAAAAGAAATGTTGACCCTAATGTTTTTTTATCGGGGTTCTGTACAAGTAAAGGTACTATTTAGGAATCGCTTTCTTCCATGGTTCTGCGTTACCGTTCTTTGCGGTATACCATGTATATTCCGTACTCTTATTACACCAAACTTCTTTCTTCATATTTAATTCTTTAAAGGCATCGTTGACCGCTTGTTGAACACTTTGCCAATTATAATCATCACCGATCATAATTCCGTCGGGCTTGATTTTTGGCCACCAGTTTAAGATATCATCCTTCACTGCATCATAAGTATGAGCGCCGTCAACACTAACAGCATCAATTGATCCGTCTTTAAAACGATCTAAAAAAGCTTGATTGTCACTACGTCCTTGTAAAGGAATAACCATTTCTCTTCCGATAAAGAACTGTAAGTTTTCTCTAAAAGTATGGTACATCTTCGATAAATCTAAATGCGCGTGTTCTTGACCGCTACCTTCCCAAGTATCAATGCAATAAATCTTGACCTTCTGTTTATTCGCATTCCAAAAAGCTGTTGCTAAAAAACTTGTTGAACGACCCATAAAAGATCCAATCTCAACAACGGTAGCACCGTCGGGCAAGTTACTCGCCAACTGTGCATACGAGTCTTGGTAATTAAACCAGCCCGGTATTTGATGATATGTATATTCCATTATTCTTCTATTCCATTTATATGATTCATAATTAATTGACAACCTCCCTCGTTGCTTTTTAAGTCTTCCTCAAAACCTTCAAAATACGTTTTCATGTCTCGAGAGAACTTTATTTTCACTTCATGATCAATCATTTGCTCATAAAAGAAATCACTGTTAGTAATGAACGTAACGTCTGTGCCCAAGTATCGCCTTTCTTCCTCATCCTTCCTAATAGGAACAATGATCTCCACGTATTCGTGAAAGCCCTCTTCTTCGGGGTAGTAACGCTTTCTTTTTTCTTTCTCAAGATCGATAATCACTACTTAGCAGATTGTTCGTACATCCCCTTTAGTTTAAAAATTTCTTGTCTCATCTCTTGTTTATCATCACACAGTTCTTCAATTTTTTTCAATGCAATTTGATATGTTGCTTGCAGAGACTCCAGTGCCTTTTCTAAATCATGTATTCGTTCCATAATATACTCCTTGTTATTTTCTTGCTTTACCATATCCGCGTTTTGCGATACGTCCAGCATATTTAATTTTCTTTTTTACTTTACTTTTTGCAACAATTTTATTGCCTTTTCTTTTTTTGTCAACGAAGCCACCAGTCTTACCAGAAGTCGGTGGTTTCTTTCCTTCTAATTCTTGATTTAAAAAGGTATCTAATAGTTCTTTAAATCTTTCCTGAGTCTTTTTTCTTTTCTCAGGATCATCAATTTTTTTAATCTCTTCTTTAGACATACCTATTTGGTTTTCTGCCATTTCAATATGCTCTGGAGAATAAGGAAGATTAAAACCGAAAATACCCATAACGACTCTTATACACTACTCATCCTTCAACTTCAATTCTTTTATCTCGCCCCAACTAGGGCCAACCTCAACGTCAACCTTCGATTTTACCTTAAGTTCAACACAGTTTTCCATTAAATTTTTTACTTCTTTCATCTCTTTTTCGCTTGACAAACTTAAATCTAGCTCGTCGTGAACTTGGATGTGTGCAAGGTATCCTGCCTCATATAAATCTACCATTGCCTTCTTTGTTTGATCTGCGGCACTGCCTTGAATTAATCGGTTTAATGCTTTGTAGGTATAGGCACGTTTGATGTCTTTACCATATTCTCTTTCCGCTTCCGCTTTAGGAAGAGGCTTATGAATACCCCACTGCGTCGGTTCCCATGTATCAAATCGACAAACACGACCGAGTAAAGTTCTTAAGGTTCCAACGTCGCCTGCTTTTTTGGAGGCTTGATCAATTAACTGTTTGACAAATGGAACGCGAGAGTGATACTCCTCGAACAATGTTGCAGTATCATCAATATCGAGACCGAGTTCGCTACTTAGCTTTCCCTTACCCATGCCATACATCATACCTAAATTTATTGTCTTCGCCTGTTTACGATCAATCCCCGCCATGTCGGCAACAACTTGGTGGAAGTCGGCGTCGGTATCTTCGTATGCTTGTATTACTTCGTCGGCTCCTTTTAGACCGCCCATGGTAAGCTTTGCATAATGAACGAGTATCCTAGGTTCCTGTTGAGAATAATCGAAAGTGCTCCAACGACATCCGTCCTCGGGAATGAACAAACTTCTAATCAATGGACCCAGTATCTTATTGCGCGCTGGGACTTGTTGGAGATTTGGGCTACTGTAACTAAAACGCCCAGTAACTGTACCCCCGCTCTCACCTCGCATTTGATGGATCTCTGCATGTATCCTGCCGTTATGTTCGTGTTTTAAAATTGTATCAATAAACGTCGTTCGTGCTTTGTTTATTTCCCTCGCTTCGTTGACCAACCGTGCCAAAGGTGATGGGTGAGTCGATAAGAAATGTTTGACGAATGAAGGTTCATCAGACTTCGGTGTTTTAGGATAAGTAATACCTTGAGCATCGAAAGCTTTTGCAATGGATCGAGCTTCCCATACACTGACTTCAACTCCTGTATCTCTTTGAATTTGGCGTAATATCTCCTTCTCTTTTCGATGAAGTTCACCTTTGACTTTTTCTGCTTTGTTGACATCAACTCTCACACCTTTCTTTTTCATCTCATATAAGACAGGAAACAACCGTGTTTCGAGATCAAATATGTGAGTTAATTCTTGCTGAATTAATTTTATCTTTAAACAATTCCAAAGTTTGAGTGTGACTGCCGCGTCTTGTTCCGCGTATGGACCCACATGCATGGGTGGTAAACGATACATCTCACCTTTGGCATCGACACCCCATTCTTTTGCCGCTTCGTATAATAAGGCTTCGGACTTACTCTCTCCCAAGTAGTCTCTCGCGAGTTCGTTGAGGGAATATCGGAACCTGTTTTCATCGATAAGAGGTGCAGCAATGAGAGTATCAATAATACGACCGTTGATTTGTAAATCCAACCCACAGACAATCCAACCCACGTCGTACATGGCATTGTGAAATATTTTATCCGCCGGTGTTTGTAAGACTTCTTTAAACCATTTTTTAAAGACTTTTTCGTCAACATTTCCCCCGCCGTCATGGCGTATCGGATAGTAAGCTTGCCAACCCTCAATAGCGATAGCAACTCCTATCACGTATCCTTTACCTGTTGCCCAACCGGGCCCCAGTTCCTTGATATGAGGATCACATGTTTCTAAATCAATTGCAATCTCTTTTGCTTGGGATAAATCGGGAAAGTCTTCTGGTGGTAACCATTCACTGGGTGGCTGAAAAAAAGGTATTTGTACTGGCATTAGTGGCTCCTTTGAAATAATTCAGAGAACTCTCTGTTAGAATTAGATCGAACAATATGTAAATTTTCTTTTGCTCGTGTAACTCCCACATAGAATACTCTACGTTCGTCGTCCTTATCTTTCCAATAAGATTCGTCTGCTTTCTTAGAAAGATCTGTTAATAGCATGACGTTATCAGCCTCCCCACCTTTAGCGCCATGAATAGTCGATAGTTTGATCCGTGGTTCGTGAGACAAGTCTTTTTCTCTTCGTAACACGGCCGATAAATAAAACTTTTTGGTTTCAGGAATCTTCGTTAATGCATCTTGCCACGGTGTATTTTTATCTAAATACAAGCCGTGATTATTTACTAAGTCTTCATACGTAAATATTTCTTGTTGTACATTCTGCATTTGTTTATGTCTTCTTTCAATTCTAGGCAGATAATAATAAATATTTTTTACGTCGTCCAGTGTTATTAAATTTTTACGTTGCAATTCTTCCCATGCACGTACGGCTTTAAATAAACGATCACTCACAGAACGTTGTTCGTTACGCTTGTAGTAATAACCTTCTGACTTTAAATAATCTTCAATTTGATCAAGAATATAATTCGTTCTACCCAAGATCATCCAATCCCCTTTCGATAAAGGTTTTAAATGTCGTGTAGGTAAATATTTAACTGTACCTTCTTCTTCTCTAGGACGCCAGTGTTTAAAGACTCTTTTGCTCACAGGAAGAATAATATTATTAGCGACACGTTGCACGGATTTTGGTATTCTATACGATTGACCTAAAACTACTTTTTCCCCTTCCATATTCACTAGGAAGTCACTCCGAGCACCTGCCCATTTAAAAATAGCTTGATCATCGTCGCCTGCAATGTAAACGCGTTTGGCTTTACGAGATAACTTTTCTACTAACTGCCATTGTAACCATGACAAGTCTTGTGCTTCATCGATAATAATAACATCCAGTCCTATATCCATATCTCTTTTATTAAATTCAATTAACATATCTGTGTAATCAAATTTAAAACGAGGACTGTTACCGCCAAACTTATAATCGTGTAAACCTTTAGCGATGTATTCTAGTTTTAATAAACCACCTTCTAAATGTCCGTCGTGTTGTTGAAATTGTTCTTGAATGGATACACCATTAATCTTTGCTAAATCAATTAGTGCGGTGAACTGATCATCGGGAAAGCCCACACCTAATGTATTTATTTTTCGATTAGGGTTCGATAAACGTATCTGTAATTTATCAGATAAGTAACGATAGTCTTCATCATTCATCACATCACTTTCTGTTAAACCAATCGAATGGTAAGCCAGACTATGTAAGGTTTGAAAGTGTTTAAAGTTTTTTTTTGATATAGAAGGAAACTTACTCAACGCTCTCATCAAAGCTTCTTGAGCTGCTTTTCTTGTAAAGGCAAAGTATCCTATTTTTGCGGGATCAACTCCTTGTTCCACTTCCTTTGCGAAGACTTCTTCTAAAAGATAAGTCGTCTTGCCAGTGCCGGGCGGACCAAAGATAATCTTCCTCAAAACGGTAATGTCTCCTCCATATTAGGTATATCTAAATTAAGTTTCTCTGTCTTATTGTAAGGCACATACCACATAAAAACAGTCTTGTTTTTTATTTTCTTTCTGGTATCACCCCCACCCATTTGTTTAATACGAGCGGACATCTGGGTTGTTGTAAAATCTTTAAACTGTTTCTTTGTTAAAAAGTCTTGCAAAGAATTTAATTTAAAGTAAGCCATGCCTTCTTCAAACCAAGCTTTACCAATTTGTATCTCTTCAATATTCATGGCTTCCCCTTGATCACTTAAGAAACTTTCTAATAAAGAATCAAATCTTCCTTCTTTGGTAATTTCTTTTGGCATCTCAATAATTTCTACATTCGCAATAAGTTCTTGTAATCGTTGTATCCAATCACGAGGATTCAATCGGTTAGGAATAATATTTAATTGATCCATACAAGATTGAATAAATCTATTTTGATCATACAAATCTTTTGTATTTAAAGATAAACGTCTGCCGTCGATATTTAAAAACCACTGTGATTCATCTGACTGATACTTTGTTAGATCAGACATCTCATGTTGAAAGTCACCACCAATACCAAACTTACGAAAACGACATGTGCTTGATGCACAGTGTGATTTCATCGGTTGGTCTTTACATTTGTACTGATATTCATTTCGTTCATGTTGACGTACTGTCTTTTGTATTTGAGAAGACGACAACGGTGGTTGCATATACTTTAAATTAAAATCATCTAATTTATTCTGCCAATCATCGGGCCATTTCTTCTTCGCATAAACAGCATATTGAAAGAGAGCATTATCTCTTCCTCCTTCGGGTATACCCAAAGACATCATCATCTGTAAACAAGGAGGTCCATCCTCTAATTCATCAACTTGTTTTTTACTTTCTATTTTTAAATCATTGATCTGATCGGCTGATTGTACGTATGTATCATACATATCAAAGAATTCTGGTAAATCCAAAGCTTCACCTTGATCGTTAAAAGCATAACGCATACCTGTTAAACCATTGAAGTATGGAAGATTTAAGAAATTACCTGTATCGCCTCTATCAGCAAGTATCTCAATTTGCTTGGGAAATACTTCACAATCCGCATAGCCTAGTAACGCCGCAATTTCTTCTAGTTTGTCTTTTAATATTTTTGCTTCTACAGGTTCGCTTGTAAATAAAAACAAGTGAGCACCCCCACTCTTTGATCGACAAACAATCAAAGGTAAATTTAAATCTCTAATCTTTTTAATTAAGGCTCCGTGGTCCAAGGGATATGTATCGATATCAATACAACCCCAACTACACGTACTGGGTGTAATAGTCTCACCGTCTAAATCTTTCACTGCATCTCGTACAGGAATGATTCCAAGACTTTCTACACCGTCAAGATGCTTCTGCCACAATTCGTTAGTGACAGGCTCTTTCTTAATAAAGGCTTTTCCTTTTTGCTTTACACCGTTTTGTGTTTCCCCTTTTTTGTAAACACCATGGGCACGATCTAAGCCACTGAATATTTGTTTAAATCTCTCTATCATGAATTCTCCTTTAGTGCGTCTTGATCATAGGCGGCAAAAATTAAAAGCTTTACGCTCTCGGTCCCCACCTATGATCTTTATTGCAGGATCAACGCGAACCCTGTCATGATGGACCGAAACTTAGAACGGCACGTCTCCGCTGTTGTTTGATTTCACATCATCTTGTTCGTGTTTCACGGTTTCTTTACCGCTTCTCACAGACTCAGAGAACTTCTTTGCTTGCGCATATAAAGTAGCATCTGCATCTGTAATCCACTCACCAGCAGTGATGTCCCAGCCATGCCATTTTCCTTTGTCATTACCTTCTAAGGCAGTCTTTAAGTTATAGAATCGAGAGAAAGAAGGTGGATTGTAAGGACCATTCTTACCTTGTAAGACTAATCCGTTCATCATTGAGTTCCACTTTCGACTCTTCTTTAACTGTGTTGACTTCATGGTAATAACCGCGGGAGAAACTTGTCCGTCATCTCCTACTATTAACACAAAGTGATTAGCACAGGTTTCAATATAGTTACCATTCTCTAATCTATCTTTGTTGTTATTATCCCTAGTGGTTTTAGTAAGGATATCGGAATCAGAAGCATACACGTTAACCGGTGCACCAGATCCTTGTCCTCTATCTTGCCATTCCACATATTGTCTGACGTAGGCACAAGGTAGAACTTTAATACCTTTCGTGCCGTCAACCAATTCACCAGATACTGTGTTATAGATCATGCCTGCTTTTGCATCAGACATTTCATTGAGTTCTGGAGATAAAGCCATTAAGACTTTTATTCTAGGTGTCGCAAGGTCTTCTTGTTGAATACCTTCTAAACCTTTATTCGCATCATCTTCTAAGAAGCTTGCTGCGACCATTGCAGTTTCTTTTTTCACAGTAACTGCGCCTGTGTCTGTTTTAGCGTTTGCCATTTTTCGTTTTTCCTTTTTACGTTTTTGTTATTTTCGTCTTATTACCTATAAAGACTCCGAAGGTATCCATAGGAATACCGGTGCCTTGAGCCACTTGCTCTTTAGCAAAGGCTTTGAGTGTCATAGGTTCCACCCACTCTTTCTCCATTAGATCAAGTCCGATTTCTTCCGCACGGTTTTTAAAATCCTGTGCTTTATCATCTTCACCTCGACCAAAGGATGCAGAAAGATTATGTTTGATGAGATCACCATGGCCATTCTCACGTAACCATGCGAATGCCTTTTCTTTATTATCATCACTAATACGTGCTTGAACAAATTCGGCTATCTTTAATTTAGAACCATCATTGAGTTCTACAGATTTTAAACCAAGTTCGTTCATCTTTTCAGGGATGACCTCCATCGATAACTTTTCAGCTTTCTTCTTGAGTTCTTTAACAGTCTCTTCATAAGACTGAATGTCGTTCTCTAAATTGCTGAGTTCTTGACAAAGTTGACTTACTTCATCGAGATTGTTGTTGCTAATATTGATCTTAGCATCTTCTTCAAAATTCATCATGCTTTAATCCTTTCTCATGAATATCGAATTCTACAGGATAATAACGAGCTTCGATCTTATCCCACTTTAAGCATTTAACTTTACCACGATTAACATCAGATGCAATAGCACATGCGAGACCCATTGCCACAGGGTCGCCCATTAAAAGTAGGTAATCATTATCATTAAAGTTCTTTAACTTTTCTTTTAAGATTCTTACTGTCGGGGCAGAAGATAAAACAATCTGTCTATTATATTCTAATAACAATACGAGCTCCCCGTACTTTTCCGCGGATAAAATGTTCTTGCCTAAAGATTCTTGTACTACGTATACTGCCATAATATTTTCTGATTGAACTATAGAATAAAAAATATAAATTAGCTAGTAGAATTTTAAAAAGGATTACTGATGGATTACAAATTTAAAACAATGCCATACGAGCATCAATTAAAAGCATTGGGTGCGTCGTGGAATAAAGAAGCCTTTGCATTATTCATGGAAATGGGAACCGGTAAATCTAAAGTTCTCATTGATAATATTGCAATGCTTTATGACAAAGGAAAGATTAATGGAGCTTTGGTGATTGCTCCCAAGGGTGTATACCGTAACTGGGAACAGTCGGAGATACCGACTCATATGCCCGAGCATGTCGACTATCACGTGGTTACTTGGTCACCTAAAACAACCAAGTCAAACTTAAACCAATTATCGGAGATGTTTACAATCAAGGGTAAGTTAGTCATCTTCTTAATGAACATCGATGCTTTTGCAACAAAGAAAGGAATACAAATTGCACAAAAATTTCTTAGTGGCTTCGTCGCTCTTATGGCTGTCGATGAAAGCACAACAATCAAGTCTCCTACTGCTCAACGGACAAAAAATCTTATTAAGTTACGACAGCTTGCTAAGTATCGCCGTATCTTAACAGGTTCGCCTGTTACCAAATCCCCTATGGATTTGTACACACAGTCTTATTTTCTTGATCCGTATTTCTTAGACTTCTCTTCTTTTTACACATTCAAAGCGAGATATTGTCAATTAGTAAATAGAAATATGGGGAGTCATAGTTTCAAACAGATCATAGGCTATCAGCGATTAGATGAATTAAATCATAAAGTGGATCAGTATTCTTATCGCGTGTTGAAATCAGATTGCTTAGACTTACCGGATAAAGTTTTCACAAAACGTATTGTTGAAATGACACCCGAACAAGCGAAGATGTATGAAACCATGAAGCGTGAAGCGATTGCCGAGATTGAAGGTAAAGAAACTTCCGTGACCACGATGCTTGCACAGTTAGTGAAACTACATCAGATTGTGTGCGGTAGTGTAATTGTTAATGATGGTGAAGTAAAAGAGATACCCAATAATAGAATAGGTGAACTACTCAATTGTTTAGAAGAGATTGACGGCAAGGTTATTATCTGGGCCGTGTACCGTCATGATATAAAAAAGATTACAGAAACCTTAGCCGAGAAGTATGGTGCTGAAACTGTTGTATCTTTCTTTGGTGATACAAAAGCCGAGGAACGACAAGAAGCCGTAAAGAACTTTCAAGATATGAATAATCCTATTCGTTTCTTTGTGGGTAATCCTCGCACTGGTGGTTTTGGTTTAACTTTAACAGCCGCTCATCATATGATTTATTATTCTAATTCTTATGATCTGGAAATCAGATTACAATCAGAAGATCGTGCACATCGTATTGGTCAAACTAATAAAGTGACTTATATTGATCTAGTCACAGAGAAAACTGTTGATGAAAAGATTATTAAAAGCTTGAGAAATAAGATTGATCTTGCAACAAAAGTATTAGGTGAAGATTATAAAGAATGGTTGGTTTAACCGATTCGATTAATGATGTCTTCGTAGGAAACTAAATTACCCCCTAAGTTTGGATAAACAATAGGTGCAAGAGTATTGGGATCATATCCTGCTAAGTAAGGAACTTGTTCGGCAGTTGTTGCTTCTTCAACAGGCTCTGACATGACAACATCATTACCACCTCCAGAGTTTTGAGCTAAAAACATATTTTGTAGTTGCATCCCTGTTGGAGTCCCTGCGATACCTAAGTAATCCCCTGTTGGTGAATAATTAAATTGATCATCGAAGCTTCGAGAAGGAGCAAAATAGTCTGCGTAATCTGATTGTAAATAATTAACTGGTTCGACGGGACCTTGATCTCCAGCAAACATATTTTTTATAAAACCAGTGAGCCCGATGTCTCCCGACATTGCAGATTTTGCAAAACTACCTAGTCCTCTAGTAATGTCAGAAAACACATCTTTGAAGCCGCCTGTACTTTGTATTTGTCCATCTCTTGTTAAAACAACAGGAGCCTTATAACGTGACATCATCATCGCCGCTTTTTGTTGTTGCTCCGGAGTTAAGTTAGCAAAATCTGCTTCTGTAATAGGAGTGCTTCTGGTGGCTTCTTGTAAGGCACTCATACCCGCGCCCGCTATTCTTTCATCTAAACCATAATTTTGATTTGCTTGAAAACGACCACTACCCAAACCAATTTGAGTTCTGAGCTTGTCTATCTGTGTTACTTTTTCAAAGTTTGTTAAATTAGGATTAGCGCGAATAGCGTCCTCCATTGCAAAAACTTTGTCTTTATAATAAGAAAATTTTTGACCGGGTAATGCTGCTTGTTTTGTTAAATCAGCTAGCGCCTGTTCTGATTTTCTTTGTTCTTTTTCTCTATAATTAGAAAATCCCTGTTTTTGTATTTCATCAAAGGTTCTACCTGTGGCTTTTTCAAACGCATTATCCTTTGCAAAAAGAGCGTCAAGAGCTTTATCCTGATCGGTTTTTTGCGATTGAATATTTTTTTCGGCTTTATCGCCTGATTTTGCGCCGCCTGTTTTGTCACCCATTTTTATTGTTTCCTTGTATTAATAAAACCTTTTTTACGAACTCTACCATTTTTATCACGTCGAATAAACCTTACATTATAGATATTTTTCTCACGGTTCAAATAATCTTTTAGATCTCGACATAGTTTGAGAACATCACCATAAGGAGCCGCCATGTGATAGACCCGTGTTTCGGGTTCCGTGATCCATGTGGCATAAGCATGAGGTTTATTGTCCTTGGTCCAGAGCATATAATTATCCTTAGAAATAGCAGTTAAATGATGCTGAACTAAATGTTCGACAATCATCTCACGCATATAGTTACTGTCATGGTTAATTCGAACCATGCATCCTAAAACTTCGTAAGGTTTGAGATCCTTTCTACGTCGGATCATACCACCATTTGGCGACCGCGAGATGTATTCATAATTCCTTGTTTATTGATACTACCACCACCGGCAGCGAAGATAGGATCAAAAGGGAAAGCTTGTTGAGCTCTGGCTACGTTCATTTGTTGAGGTTGAGCCCCCATGGTTGGTAAAGGTGCAATGACTTGTGCGGAAGAGACCGCTGATCCGGGGACCGCGGTTGTTGGAATTTGAACAGGTATTTGTGCAGAGGATTGTAGATCTTCTTTTGGAAGTTCTCCCATGTCTTCAGATGCTCTTTCTCCTTCTGTTTCTAATAATCTTCCACCAAAAGAAACAGTGCCAAAATCATCTTTAATAAACTTATCAAGTTCTAATACTTTTGTTTTTAAATTACTCTCTACAACAGGTTCTAACAACTGTGCTGCAAATTCTGGATCTCTAAAAGACTTAGCTAACATAGCTCTAAGTTCTTTATTGGTTGTTTCTGCAAAAAGCTTTCCAGCTAATCTTCCACCAATGCCGGCAAAAACAAGTGCGGGACCACCTGTTACGTTGGCAATTTTAGAACCTAAGATTCTACCAATAGAAGCTAAGAAAAAGTTTTGTTTGTCCGCAGCGATTAAATCTTCAAATTTGCCGGGTTGTCTAATAGCTTTGTTAACTAAAGAAATTTCCTCTTGCAATTTGTTTAACATCTGCATTCCATTCTCACCATAAATTTGAAATAAACTTTCTTCGTTGTTTTTGATAAAGTTGTCTAAAGAACTTTCATCAATAACATATTGACCTGTGCGACCCGGAACTTTTTTTGTCTTCACGTTATCTAAAATAAATCCAGTCATCTCGTCTTGAAAACCAGAAAGGGCCAGTCCATCGGTATCTTCTGCAAGAGAAGTTAAAATACGATTGATTGAATCTCTTCTTTCATCGACGTTAGTTTTACTAAAAGTTTTCTCAATAACTCCTCTTGTAGTGGTTTCCCCTTTTTCTGTAATAAAAAGATCACTTCGTTTTGATCGAGCTGTATTAGCATTGATTTTAATTTCTGATTGAAGTTGACCTATTTCATTTAAAAGAGCATCGGTATCTCCTATTAAAGTTTTTAATTCAGGAAACTTTTCTAAAACTTCTTTGTTTTGAGAAACAAACTTAGCAATAGTTTTTTCATTTAAAGGACCGAGTTCATTTAATCTATTTAATAATCCTTGTTTAATACCCTCAGATTCTCCTCTAATAACATTTAAATAATCATCTGTTTGAATACCACCTTTTTCACCCTTACCAATTAACTTATCAAATTCTAAATCATCAATGACAGCCATTCTTCCTTGTTCTACATTATATCCTAAAATAGATCCTATGTTGCTATCATAAAAATCATTAATTAATTTTTTAGAAAAAGTATAAGCATTTACAGCATCATCTAGTTTATCGCCTTTCAACCCTATGAAAATATTATTATCGATAGAATCAACGGCGTTGGATAACGCAATAATCTTTTTATTATTTGGTTTGGTGGCCTGTTGTTCCAATCTAATTTCATCCAATAGTTGATTTCTGTAATCAAGGATATCCCCATAAGATTCTGCTTGATAGAGTTTTTCATAGTTGCCCAAAGAGTTTGGAACTTTATCAACACCGTCGGCTATCAAATTATTATTAATTCCTCGAAGTTCGTTTGTTATATTTAACTCAGCATCAGTTGACGGCTTGCCTTTAACTTTACTCCATAGTTTCTTTTCCATTTGTTGAGCATCATAAAGAGCACCGTCCAATTCTCTTCTTAATAAAGAAGTAGCTTGTTCTTTTGTTACGTCTGGACCCAATAAGGATATTTTTTCAGCGGCGGTTTGTTCCGCAACAGCTAATCGAGTGTTTAAATAAGTATCCATTATAGGGTATTGTTCTTCGACTAATTCAGTAAGTGTTTTTCCTTTTGCTCCTGTTAAAATTTTATCTAAAAATACATTTTCTAATGTAGCAAGTTTGGCATATTTATTAGCTTCAATGATTTTTATTAATTCTGCTCCTTCAGGAGATTGAAGTATTTGTTGTTTTAATATTTCCATATTTGGATCTTCAGTTACTTCATCTAATAAACGAGGAAATAATTTTGCATCAATCTCTTCTCCTAAAACATTGACTTTTTTTGTTTTTAAAGAATCGACTATTTGGGACAGTTTTTCAGGATCGCCTTTTGCATTCAACACTTCTGCTAAAATATTTCTAGCGGTATTTTCTACAGTAGCATCTCTTCTAAAAGTTAAATTTAAAGCTGTTTTAGCTGGTTCAATAGCAAAACCCAAAAGTTTATATGCACCTAAAGGAGTTAAATACCCCAGTGTTTGACCATACAATTCTGCTGTTAAATTATCGGGAAAAATTTGTTGAGAAGCCGCTGCACCTATACCACCTGTAGTAGCAAAAAATAATTCACCGCCAGCAAGTTTAGTTGCTTCTCTAGTTGCGGTTACTCCTTTACTAAGAAATCCTAAAAAAGGAACCGTAGCACCAATCTCTTCTGATACTCTACCAGTGATTGCAGTTAATGCTCGTGTTTTATCATATTCTGTTTCAATACCTAATTCATTAAAAGCCTGCTTCCACCCTTCTGATCCAAGCATTGGCTTATCTGTTGAAAAATATCTTTTCGATAAATCAAAATCAAACCCTGCTTTATTTAAAGTTGATTTAAACCAGTCCTCACCTTTAGCCAAACCTAAATTCACCATGTCTACAGGAAAACCCAATATTTCAGACATACCTTTATTTATTCCACCGGTTGCAGATTCATAAACAACCTGTGCTTTATCAAATAAACTTTCATTTTGAATTACAAATCCTTGAATTTGTTTTAAAGCATTTAACTGGGATTGTTTATCTTCTGATTCCAGAGCGGTATCATAATTTTTCAATAAATCCAGTAATTGAATTTTTTCTTCTTTATCTAATTTAGAAGTCACATCTTGTAGTTCTGACATTTTAAATTAACCCCAGTGATTTTAATCGCTCGTTTAATTCTTTATCTAATTCATCATCGGATAAATCAGTTTTTATCTGCATATCTAAATTTAATATATCCATGGTGCTCTTCAAAGGATCCCCATATTTTTTTATGTACTCTTCTTTTGTAAGAGTAAGAAGATCTGATTTTTGTTGTTCTGAAAAAGTATTTCCTAGAGCACGATCTACTAAATCATTACCCATAATTTCTCTAGCAGTTAGAATTAATTGTTCTGGTACTCTTTTATCTAAACCTGCATTGAAAGAAATTTGATCTAGAAGAGCTTGTCCAAAAAACTTAGATAAAGCCTCAGCTTTCATTCTAGCAGTTGCTGGAGCTTCTCCTGCTTTTGGAGTAATAGCCTCTACTTTTTTCAAATCAATGTTAGAAGGAACGCCTTTGACTAAGATATCGACCGCTGTTAAATCTAATCCATCTGCCGCTACAGCAAATTCAGCTAAATCTTGATTAACGCCAAAAGTTTTTGAGAACCATGCTAATGGAGTACCAATTAAAGGAATAGCAGCATCTGCGTTGTCTACAATTGTTTGTAACTTTTTAATGTTCTCTACAGATTTAAATATTGCCTCAGCGGAATCTGCACTCATTTCTGGAAGCTTGTTATATTGAACAAGGGCATTTTGATAATCTTGATCAAAGTTATAACTATTTGGATTTAGATTATATTTAGAAACAATAACAGGACTATATCCTTCAGGTAAAGGAACCGCTTCTAATTCTTCATTGGTAATTGTTGTACCTCCTGATTTCTCAACCAAGTCCATGGTCTCGAGTTCTGGAATTAAAAACTTTTCTGCATATTCATAAAATTCATTTAAGGTGCTACCACTAGGTAATGTTTTTTGCCAACCATCTTCGCCAATATTAGCAATAATTCTTTTAATTTGAGATTCATTTAAATCAGGTAAGTCCTCTCTACCCTGACTTTTTCTAAAACTACCCCATTCCGCAATAACATTATCTTTGGCTCTTTCATAATCTTCATCAGGCTCATCTATTTCAGGTGTTATGGTTTCTTCTTTTCTCCATACCTCATTACCTGTCTGTTTATCAAAACCAATAATATTAATTTTTCCTGTGTCTTTGTCTTCTACTCTTTGAATAGAAATATCCGGATCATCTTCTTCTTTAGTCGCAAATTCTAAAGCCAGTGAACTAGCTATTTTTTCAGCTTCCTTACCTTTTGGTTTCAAAGCTCCTAATTGAATACCTGCTTCGCCAATCTTACCAAACACTGTTTGACCCGGTGCCATAGGAGTTCCTAATGCTGCAAAAAAATTTAATAAGGCGGGAGCGTTGCGATCTAAATAAGATTCTTGAGGAGCTATTTTTTGAGCAAGGGGTAAAAACTCTTCATAATATTTTTCATACTTTTCTGCATAACCACCCAAACTAAAATTTTGTACAGGTTGAGTTAAACCAGAAGTAATACCTACACCACGAGAAGAAGGACCTTTTTTAGGAGGCATTGCTGAAGGTCTTCGAAACATCTTACGATCTAAGACCATATCAGCCTCTTCCGAATCCGCCTAAGCTTCCTATACCAACGCCAAAAGTACCGATGCTGCTGAGAGCTTGTAAGAAAGGATTAGCAGTCGGCACTGTTTGTTGTTGAATACTTGTACCGCCAAAAGGTAAACCGCCCAATGCTTCTAAACCAAAAGAATATCTTCTATAAGGTTCCATGTATTGTTGCATTAAATTTTGTCTTTGTGCTTCGAGGGTTGCTTGACCTAATTGTTGTTGCATTCCTCCAACACCCAATAAACTTTGTATATCTTGTAGTTGTTGTGCCTGAGCCGTGGTCCCTAGTGCACCTAACTGTTTGCCCACCCCTAAACCAATTTCTGCTTCTTGCCCTGCTAAACTACCCATTAATCCGGCAGCAGATAACTGTCTAGCAAGATCAGATTGTCGAACACCGGCTTCACCTAAACCTAATTGACCAAATTGTTGTCCTGCTTGTAAAGCACGACGAGAAGCTGCTTCTTGAGCCGCTTGACTTGCTCCTAAAGCAGTTTGATAGTTTCTGGATAAATCTTCAAAAATTCTTCGTGACATAATATCTTGAACACCTCGTTCAGTTTCTGCACGAACGACACCTTCACGACCACCACCAAAAGCACCTGCACCAACAGCTTGTGCACTTTGTTGTCCTGCGGCCATATTAGCTTGTCTTCGAATTTCTTTTAAGGCTTCATCTGTAACAGATTTTTGATAGGGATCCATGTACTCTTTGATGACTTCTTGTGTTGGACGATACTGACCCATGCCTGCGCCTGTTGCTGAATATGCTTGAGATAAATCTAAAGGAGTTGTTGCCTGACCCGCTTGACCTGCCATTTGAGCAGCGCCTTGTAAACCGGGAATAGCTCCTAATGCTCCTGAAGTTGCTGCGGTTGCTCCCTGTAAGTAAGGTAAATAACTACCAATACCTGATCTAGCTAATTGAAATGCTTGTAATTGATCGGGGGTAAATCCCGCCACTTGTTGTCCTACGACAGGAACAGGTGTTTCTAATAAACCCTTGACAGCCGGAACATATCCTTCTTCGCCCTCGACTCCTTGAGCCGGAACACCAAACAAGGTATTTAATAATTCCTGCATCCTTGTCTGGACATATTCAGGAGGCATCTGATAACTATAAATTTCTTGTGTGTCCGCCATTATGCTACTGCCTCTAATTGATCCATTGTTTCATACATTTTTTGTGCGCCTAATCTCCTAGCTTCATATTCATCTCTAGCACCGGCTGCGTAGCCTGCACCTTTGACTGCGTTTGCATTCATGACGAACTCGCCGTCACTTAACATAGCGGGGATTGAATCAGAGGTCTCGGTCCCCGGACCCTCTATAGCACCAATACCGTTCTCTCTTGGGAACTGAGGTGTGCCGCCTGCGGCAGCGTAGTATGGTATATTACCAAAATCAAAACTTAATTCACCTCTTTTTTGAGGGGCACCGGGATAAATAATTTCTGGTCGAGAGAAAGCATACTCACCATCACCGCCTAGTGTTCTTGTTGTTGTAACAAATTCAGGACGAGTAAATTCTTTATCTTCTTCTTCACCCATTAATTGTCCAAGTGTGATTGTTCCTAAAGCACCTAGTCCTGCTTTTTGTAGAAAAGGCATTGCGCCTTTTTCAACTGCGCCATCAACAATACCTGCACCAAATTGATTTCCTGCACCTAAAATACCTCGTGTCGCAGGAGTATCGCCCGCGGCTTTACCTAAAAAAAATTCACCTATGGTACCGGCTCCTACTTTACCTGCTCCTGTTAAAGGACCTAAAAACTTTCCTTGTAAACTACCAATCCCTGCAAGTTTACCCATGCCCGGACTTGTATAACCTGATAATGCACCTGAGATAGCACCACTTGTGCCACCGCCAAGATATCCTGCTCCTGCTGCTAGTAAGGGATTACCTGTTGCTAAACCTACAATCGTTCCTAAGTATTTTTCGGTATCGCCGGGTAAAATATCTCCTACAAGCTTTTGAGCGCCTTTAATTAACTTCTTCAGCATTTAGTATATTTATAATCAAAAATGTGATATAAAACAATGAGAATATATGAGATTATTTGTTGCAATTCCATGCTTCGGGGGCAAGATTGAGTCCCGAACTACAGAGGCTTTATTACGTCTACATCATTATTGTATAGACAATGATATTGCCATTAATCATAACTTTTTAAACAATTCAGCGATCATTACCGAGGCTAGAAACGAGCTTGTAGCTATGTTTTTAGAGAGTGATTCTACACACTTCTTGTTTATCGATGCGGATATTGAGTTCCCTTTAAGTGCTTTTAAACGGGCAGTAAGAGCAGATAAGGATGTTTTCTGTGTTCCTTACCCCAGTAAGAAGTTTCATTGGAATTTCTATAAACCGGAACTAGGAGAAAGCTCTGCTTATTGGTTTCAAACCATGTTTGATACAACCAAAGAATTTGTCTTAGAAGATGGTGTGATGGAAATCGATCGTGCACCGACAGGGTTTATGATGATTAAACGACAAGTCTTTGAAACAATGAAAGAAAAGATGCCCGAACTTCAATATACCATGCTTCGTAGTATGAATGGTGAAATGAAGCAACGAGATTTATGGGGT
>Ga0208019_1000383_pt1 | contig 24142 bp, 16 predicted proteins | sample CB_VirMetaG_5_FD_184540 | JGI IMG/M metagenome (GOLD analysis project Ga0208019, IMG submission 184540) | Freshwater to marine saline gradient viral communities from Chesapeake Bay - CB_1508_1D Viral MetaG (SPAdes) (version 4) | ecosystem: Environmental > Aquatic > Marine > Coastal | place: USA... | reverse complement strand
TTAACGTCGATAACGCAGGAAGCATTGGTTACACAACTGCACCTTACATGGGTGACTTTAGTTGGGGCAAAATTACCATGGAAACTTCGGCTCAGTCGTTCAATTTCTATGGTGACCAAGGTTACAGTGGAATTTCTACTTCTGGTTTGATTACTCGTTATAACCCACTTAGGTACGTCGGTTACACGACCGCCTAAATCCCCTAATAAATAAAGAAAAACTTTCTCACAATGGCAGCAATAATTACTGACCAACTTCGTATTTTGAATGCCAAGAATTTTGTTGCTGGCGTCCAGTCAACATCAAATTCTTATTACACATTCATTGGTCTTCCCAATGCGACGAATTACTCGTCAACTTGGGATACAGATCCTCCTGCACCAAAGGATAATCTGAACGAGTCTAACGATTATTATGACACAATGTTGGCTTTGAAAAAAGTCAATACAAACGATGTTGCACAGGTTGTGAGAAAGATTACCTGGGCATCGGGAACCACATATGACATGTGGAGAAATGATATCAGTCGTTCAAATCCATCAGAACCCTCTGGTGCGTTTGACATCTATGACTCAAACTTTTATGTGATGAACTCTGATTTCAGAGTTTATATCTGTCTCTATAATAATGCCACTCCTGAGAACAATTATCAGGGTGGTCCTTCTTTGGATGAACCAACTTTTACAGATTTGGAACCCAGATCTGCTGGTTCGAGTGGTGATGGTTACATTTGGAAGTATCTTTACACTATCAAACCATCTCAAGCGATCAAATTTGACTCCACAGATTACATTCCAACTCCAAGTAACTGGGATACCAGCTCTGATAACGCTGCCGTTAGAACAAACGCTGGTACGAGTGGTCAATTGAAAATCGTTACGGTCAGAAATCGTGGTGTTGGACTCGGAACTGCGAACTCAACCTACAGAAATGTCCCAATTTTGGGCGATGGACAAGGCGGAAAGTGCACAATTGTGATTGATAACGACTCAAAAGTCGATTCTGTCACAGTTTCGGACGGTGGAACAGGATATACCTTTGGAACAATCGATTTGGTCGCAGGTGGAGTCCCAACTGGGACAACTTCACCCATTTTTAACGTCATTATTCCCCCAAATGGCGGTCATGGAAGGGATATTTACCGCGAATTGGGCGCATTTAACGTCCTGACTTACGCTAGATTTGAAAATGACACTGAAAATCCTGATTTCATCACTGGAAATCAATTTGCAAGGGTCGGATTGATCGAAAATCCTCTTGCAGAAGGATCATCAAGCATTTTGGACACCGATAAAGCAGCTGCAACTTACGCAGTTCGCCTTGCAGGTGCTGGATATAGTGAAGCAACCTTCACTGCTGACTCATATGTCACTCAAACCGTTGGTGTTGGGTCAACTGCGGTTGGAAGAGTTGTTTCTTATGACCAAACAACTGGTGTTTTGAAATATTGGCAGGACAGAACTAACTGTGGATTCAATTCTGACGGCACTTTGAACACAAGTCCTGTTTATGGTTTCAGAGAAAATCGTTTCACAGCGACTCCCAACAGTGGTGACTTGACTGTTCGTGGTGGAAGCATCAATTTGTCAATCAGCACCGCTTTCCAGGGTGTCTCAACGGTAATAAATAACAGAACATACTACCTGGGACAGACATTTGTGTCTGGACTGGCTGACCCAGAAGTCGAAAAATACTCTGGAAACATCGTTTATGTTGACAACAGGCCATCTGTAACCAGATCTGCCTCTCAGAAAGAAGACGTTAAAATCATCTTGCAGTTCTAAAAAATCATGCCACAGGAAACTAATCTCAACGTTGCTCCATATTATGACGATTTTACTCCTCAGAGCAACTACTACAAGGTCCTGTTTAAACCAGGATATCCTGTTCAGGCACGAGAATTAACGACTCTACAGTCGATTCTCCAGAATCAGGTCGAAGATGTGGGCAATCACCTCTTCAAAGAGGGAACTGCAATCATTCCTGGAGGCACACTTTACACCAGAAGTTTCAATGGTATTCAGATTCAGTCTGAATATCTTGGTGTTCCCGTTTCTCTTTACCTTGACAAGATTGTTGGGCAGACAATTACGGGTGCAACGTCTGGAGTTACTGCAAAAGTAGTCACTTATATCACAAATGAAGAGTCCGAGAAGGGAAATTACACTCTTTATTTGAATTATCAGAATTCTAGCAGCACTGATGCTGCTACTGCAACTTTTCTGGATGGAGAAGTCCTCCTGACAGAGAGTGCAATTACTTACGCAACCACATTTATCTCTGCAGGTGGTGGATTTGCAAGCACAGTTCCACAAAATGCTGCAATTGTTGGATCTGGATTCACTCTGAATGAGGGTGTTTTCTTCCTGAGAGGATATTTTGTTGATGTTTCCAGCCAAATCCTCCTTCTAAGCCAATATTCTAATAATCCGAGTGTCAGAATCGGTCTGAACGTTCTGGAAGAGATTGTTTCTTCTGAAACAGACCCATCACTCAACGATAACGCGAAAGGATTTAATAATTACACTGCACCAGGCGCTGATCGTCTCAAAATCACAGCAACCCTGTTTGCAAAACCACTGGACGATTATGATGATCAGAATTTCGTCCAATTGGCAGAAGTTCAAGACGGAAATCTTAGATCTCTTACTCAAAACACCCAATATAACTTTATTGGTGATGAATTTGCCCGCAGAACCTTTGACGAATCAGGAAATTATTATGTAAAGAACTTCTTGACCTCTGTTAGAGAGAATTTGAACAATGGTCAAGGAAATAGAGGAATTTACAACCCTGGGCAAACCACAGTTGATGGAAATGTCCCAAGTGAAGACCTTTTGGTCTACAAAGTGTCTCCAGGTAAGGCATATGTGAAGGGATATGAGGTTGACATCATCTCCCCAACACTTATTGACGTTCCCAAACCAAGAACAACCAAAACTCTTGAAAACCAAGCGGTCAATTTCGGTTTTGGGCCCACTTTTACGCTGAATAACGTTTATGGTTCGGCAACAATTGGATTTAACACTTCAAACACGATTAGTTTGAGAGATGAAAGGGTTGGATCTGATCAAGCGGCAAGACCAGGAAAAGAAATCGGTGTTGCTCGCATTTATGACTTCGCTTTGGAGTCTGGATCTTATAATTCTGCTGTTCCAACCGCAAATGAGTGGGATTTGTCGCTTTGGGACGTTCAAACTTACTCTGATTTCACTGTAAACACCGCAGTTACACTTTCCACTCCAACTTACATCAAAGGTGAGTCAAGTGGAGCGAGCGCATTCCTCAGATACAGTGTTTCTGCTGGAACTGCTTTTACTGCTTACGATGTTCAGGGTGATTTCTTCAATGGAGAGAGACTTCTTTTCAATGGAGTCGCAAATGACAGCAGATATGTCACAGGAATCAGAAATTGGGAAAATTCTGACATTAAGTCAGTTTTCGGAATTGTGGGGTCCGCATCAACCTTTAGTGCGGACGTTGTACAGGAGGATTTCTATGAATATGGATCCGCAACGATCACTGGCGCAAGCGGCGGTGTTTCCACCGTTACAGTTGCTGGTGCTGTTTTCCCAGGGATTGTCACCACAGGGAACATCGTCTCTTACCAAAGAGATACTCTTACAGACGTATCTTATGCACGAGTTACAACCGTAAACACCAGCAGTCTGGTTATTGAAGCAGTCGAATCGGTTGCCGGCATCAATAATGGTGCACTTCCATCTTCTCAAGAAACTGGAACGCAATTCAAGGTTGTACAAACCAAAATTCAAGACACTAACGGATCTGGAAACAGAGCATCTAATGAAACTCTTTACAGCATCTTCCCCAAAAACAACATCGAGTCCGTTGATCTCACTTCAGCAAATCTGATTATTAGAAAGCAATTTACAACTTCAATCGCTGCTAATTCAACTCCTGTTATCAATGCTGATCCCAATGAAGTTTTCCTTCCATTCGATGAAGAAAGATACATTCTGATGCGTTCTGACGGATCCACAGAAGCACTAACGGCAGATAAAATCTCTCTAACCAACGGTTCAACCTCAATCCAGTTCAATGGTTTGAGTGCAACCACAGATTCTGGAACAATCCTGATTGCAACCCTCCGCAAGGGTAACGTAACCAACAAAGTTAAGACAAAGGTTATTTCAAACAATGTTCTGATTGATAAATCGTCCATCTCTGCTTCTGGCATTGGTGGAACCACTCTGAATGATGGTTTGACTTATGGTTCTTTCCCATTTGGAACCAGAGTTCAAGACTCTGTAATTTGTTTGAATGTTCCTGATGTTCTGAAAGTTCATGGAATTTATGAATCCAAGGACACTTCTGATCCCGAATCACCTTACATGACCACCGCTTCCATGGATGGTCCAAGTGCCAACACAAATGATCTCATCGTTGGTGAAACAATTACTGGTGCTATTAGTGGCGCAAAAGCAATTTATCTTGTCAGAAAGAGTGACACTGCGGTCAATTTTGCTTATCTGAACAACGTTGTTTTTGAATCCGGAGAAGTTATTAATTTCTCTCAGTCTGGCGTGAGTGCAATTGCAACTAATGTTGTTGTTCCTTCGAAAAACATCACCAACCAGTTCAATACGGGTAATGGTCAAAAACTTTCTTACTATGATTACGGAAGAATCACAAGAAAGGCAAATGCCCAAGCACCCACAAGAAAGATCAAAGTTTACTTCTCCAAGGCAGAATACAGTTCTTCGGACACTGGAGACATTACTACAGTAAACTCATATGATCAGTTTAACTATACATCAGAGATACCTAAGGTTGATGGTACAAGAGTCACTGATCTGATTGACGCAAGACCAAGAGTAAAAACTTACACGGTCTCCTCTGGAGCAAAGTCTCCATTTGAATTTGATGGAAGAGACTTTGACGGTGGAGCAACAGGACAACACAGTTCTAAGTTTGTTCTTGCCTCTGATGAGTCTGTTTCTCTGAGTTATGATTACTACCTCTCAAGAGCAGACAGAGTTTGCATCAACAAAGAAGGAGTTGTCACCGTTGTACAGGGTGCACCCGCTGACACCCCACAACTTCCAGAAAACTTAAGTGGAACTCTCAATATTGCAAACATTGCTCTTCCTGCTTATGTTTATTCGGCAGATGATGTTCGAGTTGATTTTGTTGAGCATAAGAGATATCAGATGTCAGATATCTCAAGACTCGAAAGAAGAATTTCCAATCTTGAGTATTACACTTCCCTGACTTCTCTCGAAACTGCAACTGTTAACTCATTCATTCCAGATGCCAATGGTCTGAATAGATTTAAGTCTGGTGTGTTCGTCGATAACTTCACTGAACTACTTCCTCAAGATCCAGAGATCGGAATCAGAAATAGTATCGATAAGGCAAGAGGAATTCTGAGACCATCTCACTACACAACTGCTCTTTCGATGCAGTTGGCAACAAGTGCGATCAGTGGAATTGGAACAACGACAGATCCCAATGAAGACGAAAGATTTGCTTCTGTTCAAGGAACTGGAGTCAGAAGATCTGGTCAGATAATGACTCTGGATTATACAGAAGTTGAGTTTGTCAAAAACCCATATGCAACAAGATCGGAAAGTGTAACTCCTTTCCTTGTTCAGTTCTGGACTGGAAATCTCTCTTTGGAACCAAACGTTGATGTTTGGGTTGACACAAACAGACTCGACACAGAGAATCTTGGAACAATCGAAGGTGATTTTGTTTCCACTGCACTCCAACAGGGCGTTGAAATTACAGAGGACGAAGATGGAAACAGAATTGGTCTTGGTCCAACTGTTTGGGAAGATTGGGTAACCACAAGTTCTACCACAACCACTGGCGGCGCATGGTGGACTGGAAGTAGCCTTGGTCAAACAACCAGAACAACTCGTGAGCAAGAAAGACAGGGTGTTCAAACCATTCTCACTGAAAGACTGGATGAACTTTCTCTTGGAGACAGAATTGTCAGCAGAGAGCAAATCAACTTTATGAGAACCAGAAACATTGAGTTTACTGGTAAGAGTTTTAAACCATTCACTCAGGTTTATGGTTTCTATGATGCTGTTGATGTCAACAAGTTCTGCTGCAGTAAACTTCTCGAAATCGAGATGATTAATGGAACATTTGAAGTAAGTGAAACTGTAATCGGCACAATGCCTTCGACAGTTCAGAGTCAAGAGGTCACAGAATCTGCAGTTGCTGCTCTCACATTCCGTGTTTCTCAAGCAAATCACAAGTATGGTCCTTATAATAACCCCTCTGACATCTTTGATTCAAACCCCTATAACAGAGAAGCAACCATCCCTTCAACTTATTCAGAAACTTCAACAATTCTGAACGTTGACACTTTCAGTCTCCAATCTGAAGCAAATCCTGAATTCTTTGGTTATGCTGCAACTGGAATGATTCTGGTTGGACAATCCAGTGGAGCACAAGCAAGAGTTTCTAACGTAAGACTGATCACCGACAGACTGGGAACCATCATTGGTTCTTACAGAGTTCCTGACCAATCTAATGAAACAAACCCTGTATTTGAAACGGGAACATCTGTTTTCAAACTCACCAGCAGTTCAACTAACAGTTTGGTTCAAGGTGTTGCAACAACAGCAGGAGAACAGACGTTCTACTCACAAGGAAGCATCGACAACATTCAAGAAACCACTCTGTCTGTTAGAAACGCCGACGTTGAGTTCAGAGAAGTCGAAGAGGCAAGAACGGTTACCACCTCCACAACTAGATATTGGGACCCTCTGGGTCAAACCTTTATGGTTGACGAGGACACTGGAATTTACATCACTAAAGTTGATGTCTTCTTCCACACCAAGGATGAAACAATTCCCGTCTGGTGTCAGGTTCGTGAAACCACTTTGGGAACTCCCAACGAAAGAATTCTTCCTTTCTCGGAAGTAACTCTGGAACCAGATCAAATTGCACTGTCTGAAGACGGAACAGTTGCAACTTCTTGGGTGTTTGATGCTCCAGTTTACCTGGAAGCCAACACTGAATATGCATTCATCATGGGTTCATCCTCAACGGAATACAGAGTTTGGATTTCAAGACTGGGTGAAGTTGAGGTGACGACACTTGGACAAGAGCAAGGACAAGTTCTTGTTTCAGTTCAACCACTTCTTGGTTCACTGTTCAAGTCACAGAATGCCACCGTTTGGACTCCAAGTCAATATGAGGACCTGAAGTTCACGATGTACAGAGCGGACTTCGCAAGCACAGGTTCATTCACACTTTATAATCCAAGTCTTCCACAGACTCTGGAAGGAATCGCTAAGAATTCCATCACAATGGAATCCAGAAACCTTAGCATTGGAATTGGAACAACCGTTCAAGACACTGGTTTGGTTGTTGGCAACACTGTCATCCAAAATTCAACCGGAGCACAAGGAACTCTGACAGGATTCGCTGGTTCAATGACTGGTGATCTGACTCTGACCAACATTGGCGTTGGTTACACTCCTTCTTCTGGTTATTACGTCTTCTCTGGTGTTGCTCTCACCAGCGTAACTGGTAATGGAATTGACGGAACCGCTGAGATTGCGATCAATAATGGTGTGGCAATTGCAGCGACTGTTTCTACCGCAGGTGGTGGTAAGGGATATTCTCTTGGTGATGTTCTTACACCAATCTCGATCGGTAATAATAATCTTGGTACAGGGTTGAGACTGACTGTTGGTGAGATTTATGGCAACAACGAACTGATTCTTAATGATGTTCAAGGTAACTTTGCAACCGGAGCAACTGACAAACTGTTCTACCAAAATTCACTGGGAATCACAACTGAACTGAATTATTCTTCTGGTGGAGGTGTTGTTCCTCAGACTCCGATCAGAGTCAATCATGATGGAACTCACATGAGGATTTTCCAGAGAAATCATGGAATGTATTCTGAGGTCAACCGTGTAACACTGAAAGATGTTACAACTGACGTTCCAGCAACAACTCTTGCTGAGGTTTATACTAACACAGCAACTGGAGCAATTTCGATTGGTTCCACAACTAATTACACCTCGTTTGAAAATGTTGCTGTTGGAGCCACCAACCCTGGTTACATCAAGATCGGCAAAGAAATCATTTCTTACACTGGATTTGACGGAGCAACCCTAACTGGAATTACCAGAGGTGTTGACAACACTGTCATTGCTTCACACTCGGCAAATGATTTGGTTCTTAAGTATGAATTGAACGGTGTTTCTCTAAGAAGAATTAACACCACACACAATCTGGCAGACGTGAGTGATACCATTACTCGCCCAATTACCTTGGATTCTTATCACATCAACATTCAGATGGATGAGAATGGAACTGACAGAACTGGATCTGGAACTCTTCCAGCACTCTACTTCAACAACACTGAAGCAAATGCTGGAACAAATGCAAAAGGAACTTACAACATTCCTTATTCTTTGATTGTTCCAAGAATTACAACCATGAGTCCAACTGGAACCACTGTGAGTGCGAACGTCAGAACAATCAGCGGAACCAGTGTTGATGGATCTGAAGCAGGTTATGTTGATAAGGGTTATCAAGAAGTTGCACTTTTCACAGATAATTACTTTACTGAACCAAGAATGGTTGTTTCTGGAATTAACGAATCCACCTATCTCTCACCAAGTGGACTGTTCCCTGGAAATAAGTCGTTCTCCATGAACATCAACTTCCAGACATCGGACTCTAAACTCTCACCAGTTGTTGACCTTGACAACGCAGCAGTCGTGTTTGTCAATAACAGAACAAACGCACCTGTTTCCAATTATGCAACGGATTTCAGAGTCAACACTTTCCAAGATGATCCAAACAGATTCTTCTACATCACTAAACCAATTGTTCTTGAGAATCCAGCAACTTCCCTGAGAATTCAGTTGGATGCTTATGTTCATGATTCATCTGACATCAGAGCATTCTTCTCACTGAACCAGGATCTGCCTGTTGACGAGACCCTCTTTGTTCCATTCCCTGGTTACAACAACTTGGATGCTGCTGGTAATATTATCAGCACAACCAACAGCGATGGTCTTCCAGACAGATTGGTTCCCAAAGAAGACACTGCTCTATACGAACCTGCACCAAAATTCTTCAAGGAATACACCTTCACGGCAAATAATCTTAATCCGTTCTCTGTCTTTAGAATCAAACTGATCGGAACGACAACAAATTCTTCAGTTGTTCCACAGATTAAAAATCTCCGTGTAATCTCGTTCGCTTGACATGAGTTTAATTCCAGTAAAAGGACAAGAAGGATTCTTTAGAGACAGCAACACCAATGCTATCGTGAATAAGAATTCCAATGATTATCAACGTTATGTTGCTAACAGAGAAAGACTTAACGGTGAGCAGGAAAGACTTAACAACATGGAAAAAAGCATGGATGACTTAAAGCATGATTTGAATGACATTAAGTCTTTACTGAAAGAGTTCTTGAGATAATCTAAATACCTTATAAAGAGGGACTGATATCGATGGCGCAGCCTTCCAATCGACAAGAACTAAAAGATTATGCACTGAGGCAACTAGGCGCTCCTGTTTTGGAAATCAACGTTGCTGACGAGCAGGTCGATGACCTGTTGGATGATGCAATTCAGTATTTTCAAGAGAGGCACTTTGATGGTGTTTATCAGAATTATCTGAAGTATCAGGTCACTCAAAATGACATTGACCGTGGTAAAGCAAGACCGCCTGGTGCTCCTTCGATTGGTGCTGGATCAGTTGGTATTGCAAGTACATCAGCAACAGCAACGATTGTTGGAACTGCCACCACGTTTACATATTACGAAAACAGTAATTACATTCAGGTTCCACCCAATGTTATCGGTGTGAACAAAGCGTTCCAGTGGGATGATGCACAAGGCGTCAACACTGCGAACCTGTTTAGTTTCAAATATCAGTTGTTCCTCAACGACATTTATTATTGGGGTCAAACTGATTTGTTGAGTTACTCAATGGCAATGAGTTACCTTGAGACACTCAACTTCCTTCTGAACACACACAAACAAATCCGTTTCAACCAGAGGCAGGACAGACTTTATCTGGATGTTGATTGGGACACCATTCAAGTCGGAGATTTCATCATTCTCGACTGCTTTATTGCGATGGATGGTAACGATTACTCTAGAGTTTGGAATGATTCATTCCTGAAGCGTTATCTAGTTGCTCTCATCAAGAAACAGTGGGGACAAAACCTCATCAAGTTCCAAGGTGTCAAACTTCCTGGTGGAATTGAATTTAATGGAAGAGAAATTTATGAGGATGGTGTTCGAGAGGTTGATAAGATCCGCGAGGAAATGTCTTCTTACTACGAACTTCCCCCAATGGATCTGATCGGTTGAGGAGTAAGCAATGACACTCAATCCATTTTTTCTAAACGGATCAACAACAGAACAAAGTCTTATTCAAGACTTGGTAAATGAACAACTTCGTATGTATGGAGTTGAGTGTTATTACCTGCCAAGAATTTACGCAAAAACAAATACAATCATCAGAGAAGTCGTTCAATCTGAGTTCACAAATGCTTATCCTTTGGAAGCATATGTAAACACTTATGATGGATTTGGTGGGCAAAAAACAATTCTAAGTAAATTTGGAATTGAAGAAAAAGATGATTTAGTTATCACAATTTCCAAAGAAAGATATGAAAATTACATCACACCACTGATCAAAGACATTGCAAACATTGAACTCTCATCAAGACCAAAAGAAGGAGATTTGATTTATTTCCCTCTGGGGGATCGTCTGTTTGAGATTAAGTATGTTGAGCACGAACAACCTTTTTATCAACTCAGAGACACTTATGTTTATGAGTTGACTTGTGAACCCTTCCGTTATGAAGATGAGGTTATCGATACAGGCGTTACTGACATCGATAATGAGATTGATCAAATTGGTTACATTCAGACACTAACAATGGTCGGTGTGGCATCGACTGCGACTGCAATTACAAGTTACTGTGCATCTGGAGCAGTTGAAACTGTTTACATTACAAACATGGGTGGCAGTTATGAGAGTCAACCAACTGTAAGTTTCTCTGCTGCTCCTGCTGGAGGAACAACAGCAGTTGGTGTCGCTTCAATTACCAACATTTACACCAATTGTAATGGTGAATATGATGGAAAGATTCTTGCAATCAATCTGACCAATCCTGGATGTGGTTACACACTTGCACCTTGGGTCACCATTAAAGGTGGAGGCGGATCTGGCGCTGCAGCAACCACTGGAATCTGCACAACAGGAAGCGTCGGTGTTGTCACAATCACTGGTGGTGGTTCTGGTTACACAACAAATCCAGTCTTCACTTTCGCCAGTCCTGGAACTGGAACAACTGCGACAGGGTGGGGTGAAATCAACGCTGCTGGAATTGTTACTGTTGCTTACATTCAAAATGCTGGATGTGGTTACACGGTTGCACCAACAATTACCATCGACGCTCCAACTGGAATCGGAGCAACCGTTGGGGTTGGAACTTACACCTTCAACGAAATTGTTACTGGTCAAACATCAGGAACAACAGCAAGAGTCAAGAAGTGGACTGCTTCAACATTCCTCCTGGAAGTTTCAATCGTCGATGGAACCTTTACCGCTGGAGAAGCAATTCAAGGGGAGTCTTCTGGAGCATACTACGTCTTGTCTGTTCAGAATAAGGATGATCTTGTTACTCCATTCGCTGATAATGACACCATTGAGGCAGCAGCAGACGCATTGCTCGATTTCACCGAAACAAACCCCTTTGGGATGCCATAACTAAATAACTAATATTCCTTAACAAGAGCAATGTTTGAATATTTTTACAATGAGGTCTTCAGATCCGTAATTATCGGATTTGGATCCCTTTTTAATGGAATTAAAATTCAGCATAAAGATGCTTCGGATGACACCTTTAGTGAAATCCAAGTTCCTCTTGCTTATGGACCCACTCAAAAGTTTCTTGCAAGAATGCAGCAGGAAGCAGATCTGAATCGTCCTGTTCAGATTACTCTTCCAAGAATGTCTTTTGAGTTCACTGGTCTGACTTACGATCCAAGTCGCAAGTCAACACAGATGCAAACCATCATTAATCAAACTCCTGATGGTGCAAACATCAAAAAGAACTACATGCCAGTTCCTTATAATATGAGTTTTGAACTTGTCATTTACACTAAGTTAAATGATGACATGCTTCAAATCGTTGAACAAATTCTTCCTTATTTTCAACCACATTATAATCTTTCAGTGAATTTCTTGGGAGAATTGAAAGAGAAAAGAGATATACCAATTCAATTGGATAACATTATAATGTCTGATGATTATGAGGGAAATTTTGACACAAGACGTGCTCTCATCTATACACTGAATTTCACGGCAAAGACTTACCTGTTCGGTCCCATCACCGATGTTACCGACACCATCGTCAAGAAGGTCACTGTTGGTTACCTTGCTGGAAACAAGAAGAACGCAGAAAGAGATCTCACTTATCAAGTTACTCCAAGAGCAACAAAGGACTACGATGGAACTGTTGTTACAACCACAACAGCAAACATCGATCTTGGAGATGTTATTATTCCTGTCACGAGCAGTTCTGGAATTACAGCAGAAACTTACATTTACATCGGTCAGGAAGAAATGTTTGTCACTAAGATTAGTGGAAACAGCTTGACAGTTAGAAGAGGTCAGGATAACACAATTCCAGAAAAACATGTTAGCGGCGCAAATGTTTATAACATCACTGCTGCTGATGATGCACTAATCGAATTTGGAGATGACTTTGGATTTAGTGGTACTGTGTTCTGAGGTTGACTTATGCCTGGTAAATTTGATAAACTTGACGAAACATTTGACGTGACACCAACTGAAATCACTGAGGTAAAAACAAATGATATCGAAAATAAAATTACCAAAATCCAATCTTCAACGGAAGATATCAAGAAAGACTACGAATACACAAGGGGTAATCTTTATTCGATCATTGAAAAAGGACAAGAAGCAATCAACGGAATCCTCGAATTAGCACAGGAGAGCGAAATGCCTCGTGCTTATGAGGTTGCTGGTCAGTTGATTAAGAACGTCGCTGATGCAACCGATAAGTTGCTTGATCTTCAGAAGAAACTGAAGGATGTTACTAAAGAAGAAGAATCGAAAGGACCAACAACAGTCAACAATGCCCTGTTTGTTGGTTCCACTGCTGAATTACAGAAACTTCTTAAGAATTCAGCCAAAGACATAAATAGTTAAAAAGGATAAAAATGGCTGCCGTTCCCTCAGTTAACATTGTTATTCCTCAAGGAACAACGTTTAGTGAACTTTTCACTTCAACGGAGTCGGATGGTTCTGCCACCAATTTGGCTGGTTATTCGGGAACTTCAAAAATTAGAAAATACCCTGGAGCAGCAACTGCGACAAGTTTTTCTGTGTCGATCACTGGAGCAACAGGAGAAGTTACCATCTCCATGGCATCATCCATTACTCAGACTCTGAAACCTGGAAGATATTATTACGATGTTTATTTGACATCATCAAGTAACGTGGTTTCAAGAATGGTTGAAGGGCAAGCATTGGTAACAGCAGGAATTTCGACCTAAAACTCATGGCAACCATCAGAAGGTCAACAAGCGCATCATCTTCAGTTGGTAGAAAAGCCGCGACAAAAGCGACTGTTCAATCGACCAAACCAGTCAGAGAACTTCAAGATGCCACTGATGTGGATTTTGGAACTCTAAATGCAGCAGCAGATGGAAAGGTCGTTTCTTGGGATAATAACACCAGTAAGTTTGTTCTGGTCGATGCTGACACCATTCTTGGAAGATCTTCGGAAGACGGAAACCTCTCAGATGAGTTCATTACTCAGATTGAATCACAAATTGACCTTGGTGATGCTCAGGGAGACATTGATGGAGGTGGATTCTGATGACTTTTCGAAACAGCACTCGCATTGGGTTTTTAAATAACCAACAAGGAACTCTCTCTAACGCAACATCTAAGTATCTTCTGAGATACAATCATACTGCTGGACAATTTGATTTGGTCTCATCGGATGATCTGATTGCTTCAGCAATAACAGAAAATGATGGTGACGGAATTCCTGATGCTTTCGTCGATCAAATTGAAGCGCAAATCGATGTAGGAAACATTGAACGTAATTATGACGCAGGTTCTTTTTGATCTAAATAGTTCTATAGTTACTATAAAAGCGTAAAGTAATGGCAGCTCCCGTAATTCAGTTTAAGAGGGGCGTACTTGCCAATCTCCCTGGTCTTAGAGCGGGAGAACCTGGTTTTACAACCGATAGTTATGATCTTTATGTAGGTATTGACTCAACAACTGTCAATAATCAATTCGTTGGTTCAGGCAGATATTGGACCGTGAATGGGACTTCCACTGGCAGTGGAGTCAACCTGGTTGAAGGTACGTCTAACGGCACCAGTTTCATAACAATCAAATCACCAGATAGTCTTTCTGGGATTGTAACTTACACAATGCCTGGAACTGATGGTTCCAGTGGAGATGCATTGATAACAGATGGTTCTGGTAACCTCTCATTTACCACAATCAACTCTACTTTCACACTGGCTGCAGATTCTGGTTCCAACGACACTTTCACTACTGGTGGAACTCTGACCTTCACTGGTGGTGAGGGAATTGACACTACGGTCAGTGATGATACCATCACTATTTCTGCTGAAGACGCTACCAGTTCAAATAAGGGTGTTGCTTCTTTTGATGCAACTGACTTCACGGTATCTTCTGGTGCAGTCACTGTAAATGCAGAAAGAATTGAAGATATTACAGCTGCTCAATTGGTAACAAATGGTTCACATACTCGCATTACTGCAACTTATGACGATGCAGGCGATGGTGCAATTGATTTGGTTGTTGACAACGACTTGTCAAACTATGACAACACAACTTCAGCATTCATCACTGCATCATCTTCTGACACTCTTACCAATAAGACATTTGATGCCAATGGAACTGGCAACTCACTGTCCAATGTAGAGGTTGCTGATTTTGCAGCATCTGCAATTGTTATTGAGTCTGAAGGTATCGGATCCAACGATAACGATACAACTCTTCCAACATCTGCAGCAGTAAAGGATTATACAGATACTGCAATCAGCAATATTGACCTGACAGTTTCAACTGCAGGTGATTCTGGAACTGGTTCAGTTTCTACTTCACAGACACTGACTGTTTCTGGTACTGCAAATGAAGTTGAAACTTCAGCATCTGGTCAGTCAATCACCATTGGACTTCCTGCCGATGTTACAGTTACAACTTCACTGACAACTCCAACAGTTCAAGCATCTGCTGTTAAGGCAAATGATGGAACTGCTGCCATCACAATTACAGACAGTACTGGTGCTGTTTCTCTCTCACAAAACCTGACCGTTGCTGGTAACCTTTACGTTAACGGTTCCACAACTCAAGTCAACACAACCACAACAACCATTGAAGACCAACTCCTCGACCTGGGATTTGTTGATGGTTCTGCTCCTTCTTCTGACCTGAACAAGGACATTGGTGTTCTGTTCAACTATTATTCTGGTTCTGCTAAGAAAGCAGCAGTTTATTGGGATGACAGTTCATCAAGAGTTGTTATTTCGGCAGACGTTAGTGAGTCTTCAGGTGTTCTGACCAGCAACACTGGTGGTACTCTGGAAGTTGCTTCGTTGTACGTTAGCGGTTGTGCTGCTACAAGAGAAGTCATCGGATGTAGCGGAAGTGACATTGTAATCACCAACGCGACGATCGACGGCGGTTCATTCTGAGTCTAACTTAGAAACTAAATAGGGGGGTCAATGACCCCTCTTTTTTATGGATGAACAAGATTATCAAAATTTGCTTAAGGTTTATCAAACAAAAACTAACGATTACCTCAATCAAGTTATTGCTTTGGAAGCAAGAGAGTTGAAATACAGACAACAAATTGAAGCATTTACTGCTCGAATTTTGGAATTAGAAAAGGTGGAAGAGAAACCTAAACGATCTTCCTAAATATAAAAAACATCTGTATATACAGATGAAATGACTTCATAGACACCTAAAAAATGGCAGATCCTAAGATTAAGCTAAAGAGGTCGGCTGTTGCTGGAAAGATTCCAACACCAGACCAACTGCCATTGGGTGAAGTTGCCCTTAACACCTACGATGGATTTCTCTACGCATCCAAAAACGTAGGTGTTGGGACAACAGTCATCGCGGTCAACCCCATCAGAGTTGGGGCAGGAACAGACAGTTATAACGCATTCTTCACTCAAGGGAATCTTGGTCTTGGTACAGATTCCCCAACACAACAATTGGATGTTGATGGCGCAGCCAGATTTCGTGGTGCCATTTATGATAATAATAATGGAGTAGGTGCTGCTGCCTCTGTTCTCACCTCAACAGGAAGTGGAGTAGAATGGAGACCTTCTGTTCAAGGTATTCAAGGTACAACGGGAACTCAAGGTATTCAGGGTCTCCAAGGAACAAGTTTTACAAGAGACGAAAGTAATTATATCGCAACAGCGGGACAAACATCATTTGCAGCAACTTATGCAGATGGAACAGACTTAGACGTTTACCTCAATGGTGTGCGTCTGTCTCCTGCCGACTATACTGCAACCAGTGGAACAGCAGTTGTTCTTGCTTCTGGTGCTCAAGCAGGAGATGTTGTTGACATCACTTACTTTGAGTCCGCTGGACCTCAGGGTACAACAGGTACACAAGGCATTCAAGGCATCACCGGTGCTCAGGGTACTCAAGGAATAACAGGTGCTCAAGGAACACAGGGAATTCAAGGAATCACCGGTGCTCAAGGAACACAAGGGATTCAAGGAATTCAAGGAATTCAAGGGCTTCAGGGCATTCAAGGAATCACTGGTGATCAGGGCACTCAGGGGACAACTGGTGACCAGGGAACTCAAGGAACACAGGGCATTCAGGGCATTCAAGGAATCACCGGTGCTCAAGGAACACAAGGAATTCAAGGAATTCAAGGAATTCAAGGAATTCAGGGCATTCAAGGAATTACTGGTGCTCAAGGAACACAAGGCATTCAAGGCATCACCGGTGCTCAGGGCACTCAAGGAATTCAGGGCATCACTGGTGCTCAGGGAACCCAGGGTATTCAAGGAATTACGGGTGCTCAAGGCGCTCAGGGAACTCAAGGAATTCAAGGCATTCAAGGAACTCAAGGCATTCAGGGGATAACAGGAACACAAGGAACCACTGGAACACAAGGCATTCAAGGTGTTGATGGAAACTTTGGAGGTGCCACGTTCGACTTTACTTTTGACACTACAACCACAGATGCTGACCCAGGTCAAGGAAAAGTAAGGTTTAACAATGCTGATTTGTCAGCTGCCACATTGATGTACATCGATGATGAGGATGATGGCGGAAATGACATTCAAGCATTCCTCAGAACCATTGATGATTCGACTTCAACCATCAAGGGTCACGTTAGAATTTCAAACAGAACCAACTCTAATGACTTTGCTATCTTTACAATCAGTGGAACGAACACTGAAGCAACTGGTTATCATAAGGTCTCTGTTTCATATCTTTCTGGTTCAACATCCTTCAGCAACACAGAAGATGTAATCATTACTTTTGCAAGAACTGGAACAAAGGGTGATATAGGTCTTCAGGGTATTCAAGGAATCACTGGTACACAAGGAACCACTGGTGCACAAGGTGCTCAGGGAACCCAAGGAATTCAAGGAATTACTGGTGCTCAAGGTACTCAAGGGATTCAGGGAATCCAAGGAATCACTGGTGCTCAAGGTGCCCAGGGAACTCAAGGCATTCAGGGACTCACTGGAACTCAGGGTATTCAAGGAATTACTGGTGCTCAGGGTGCTCAAGGAACTCAAGGTATTCAGGGCATTCAGGGACTCACTGGAACTCAGGGTATTCAAGGAATTACTGGTGCTCAGGGTGCTCAAGGAACCCAGGGAATTCAGGGGATAACAGGAACACAAGGAACCACTGGAACTCAAGGCATTCAGGGCATTCAAGGTTTCAGTTACACCAAGAATGAGACGAGTGTCACAGCAACAGCAGGTCAAACCACATTCTCTGTTACTTACAGCGTAGGAAACATTGATGTCTTCCTAAATGGTGTTCGTCTGACATCGGATGAGTTTACCGCAACCAACGGAACTTCAGTTGTTCTTGACACAGGAGCATCACTCGGTGACATTCTCGACTTTGTTGCTTTTGAATCTGCTGGTCCACAAGGTGTTCAAGGTCCTCAAGGTCCTCAAGGAATTCAAGGAATTCAAGGAACTCAGGGAATCCAAGGTATCCAAGGTTTCAGTTACACCAAGAATGAGACAAGTGTTACTGCAACTGCCGGTCAAACCACATTTTCCGTTACTTACAGCGTAGGAAACATTGATGTCTTCCTTAATGGTGTTCGTCTGACAGCAGATGAATTTACAGCGTCCAATGGAACATCCGTTGTTCTCGACACCGGTGCTTCTTTGGGTGATATTCTTGACTTTGTTTACTTCGAATCAGCAGGTCCTCAGGGAATCCAAGGAATTACTGGAACTCAAGGAACCGCAGGTGTTCTTGGTGCGGATGGTGCCACAGGTGCTCAAGGTATTCAAGGAATTACTGGAACTCAGGGTACACAAGGAATTCAAGGCATCACTGGTGCTCAAGGTACCCAAGGAATTCAAGGCATCACTGGTGCTCAGGGTGCTCAAGGAACTCAAGGCATTCAGGGAATTACTGGTGCTCAGGGTGCTCAAGGAACTCAAGGAATTCAGGGAATTCAAGGCACTCAGGGCACACAGGGAATTCAAGGCATCACTGGAACCCAGGGCATTCAGGGAATCTTGGGAACTCAGGGCATCACAGGAACAGCAGCAGGTGGAGCGGCTGGTGTTGATTACAATGACAACGTAAAAGTTAGATTTGGAACTGGTAATGACTTGGAGATTTATCACAACGGAACTAATAGTATTATTAAACAGGTTACTGCAGGTGACTTAGTTCTCCAATCCGATGACGATATTGCGATTCAAGTTGCTGGAACTGAAAATGCAATTGTTTGTAATGGTAATGGTTCAGTAGATATTCGATACAATAACATTAAGAAATTTGAGACTACTTCTTCTGGGGTCACTGTCACTGGTGACGTAAACTCAACTTCCGATATCTCTATGAAATCAAATGTTGAGACTCTTCAAGATGCAGTTTCTCTTACAAAACAACTAAATGGTGTTAAGTTTAGATGGAAGGAATCCAATCAACCATCGATTGGTGTTATTGCTCAAGAGTTAGAAACTGTTCTTCCAGAACTGGTTCAAACAAACTCTGAAGGTCTGAAGACAGTGACTTATAATGGTCTCATTGGTGTTCTGATTGAAGCAATTAAAGAACAACAAACTGAGATTGACCTTATTAAACAATCCCTAAATAAGATATAACTAAGGCACCAAAATGGGTAAAACTAGAAGAACTGGCGACCTTGTTTCTGACAATAATCTCTATGTAGATATTGCTAATGACAGGGTTGGAATCGGTACAGACAGTCCAACAACTAAACTTGAGGTCAAAGGAGACCTTGGTTCCTTGACTTATGATGCATCGAGTGGAACATTGACCATCGGATGATGCCATGACAAGGGCTCGTGTATTAGCAGGTTTTGTTACAGCAATAAACGTATCCAACGATCTTTTTGTTGGTGTTGTTACGGGAACATCATTTATTGGTGATGGAACTGGATTGACTGGTGTCGCGTCCACCGATTACATCATCACAGGAACTGCGGCAACATTTAATAACACTGTAGAAGTAAACAATAATTTTAGTGTTAGTGGAATTTCAACATTTACAGGTGCTGTACAGTTTAATAGTGGTATCAAGGATGCTGGTGGAAGTTTAGGCATTAATGGATATGTTCTCAAAACAGATGGTGCAGATGTTGATTGGGTAGATCCCACAACTGTCAGTGGACTTCAGGGCATTCAGGGAATTCAAGGAATCACCGGTGCTCAAGGTGCTCAGGGAACACAAGGAATTCAGGGCATCACTGGTGCTCAGGGAACCCAGGGTATTCAAGGCATTACTGGAACACAGGGTACAACTGGTACCCAAGGAACCACTGGAACAAGTGGTTCTGCAACGCTTACCAATGTTTCTGACAACCGAGTAATGACTGCGGTGAGTGGAACCACTCTGAATGCAGAAGCAAATCTTACTTTTGATGGTAGCACATTGAGTGTTACTGGAGATGTTTCTGCGACTGGAAATGTCAACTCTGGATCAGACATCAACCTCAAGACTGACATTGAAACCGTTGAGGATGCGATATCAATTATCAACCAAATAAGAGGTGTCAGATTCAAATGGAAAAATTCTGATCAATCATCTGTTGGTGTCATTGCTCAAGAGTTGGAAACAGTTTTGCCAGAGCTGGTTCAAGTGAGTTTGGGAGGAACTAAGACCGTTACTTACAATGGTCTTATTGGTGTCCTTGTTCAAGCAGTCAAAGAACTGAAATTGGAGATTGAGGAGTTGAAAAGGACAAGATAAATACAGTATGAACTTTTAATTATGTGATGAGTGGTTTCAATTTTTCAAAATTGTGTCTTTACTATGGTGGGTCAATTCATCCATTGATTATTCCTGCAGAGGAAAACAATGGATTGGGACTGATGAACCCATCCGTTTACATTCACAATGATAAGGTTCTAGTCAATCTTCGAGCGGTAAATTACACGTTTTACCACTCAGAGAAGAAGTTGTTTCAGCATCCTTACGGACCATTGACTTATATTCATCCAGAGAATGACATCCACCTGAGGACGTGGAATCATTATTTGGAGTTGGATGAAAATTATGAAATTGTTCGTCATAACAAGATTGACACTTCCAAGTTTCCAGACAAGGAGTTGTGGGACTTCGTTGGACTTGAAGACGCTCGCTTGTTTGAGTGGGAAGGAAAGATGTTCACCTGTGGTGTGAGGAGAGACCTCGACCCAACAGGAATTGGAAGAATGGAACTTTGTGAGATCGACATTCAGGAAGATAAAGTCGTTCAAACCACGCAAATTAGGATCGAACCTCCAGATAATCCTAATAGTTACTGTGAGAAGAACTGGATGCCAGTTCTGGACAAACCTTATCACTTCATAAAATGGTCCAACCCAACAGAGTTGGTCAAAGTAAATCCTGAAAATGGAACATCAGAACTGATTAAACGTTTTAACAAAAGAGAAATGTCTGGTTATCCTCGTGGTGGTTCTCAAGTCATCCCTTGGAAAGATTATTACATCGCTTTCACTCACGAAGTTGATTTGTTCAAGAGTGAGACACAAAGAAAAGATGCCATTTATAAACACAGAATCCTTTTGTGGGACAAAGATTTTAATCTGTTGAGATGGACTGACACATTTTCACTTATGGGTGGAGACGTTGAGTTTGCTGTGGGACTTGCCCAACAGGGGTCAGATTTCTTATTGACTTTTGGTTTTCAAGATAATGCAGCGTTCTTATTAAAGTTCCCAGAGTCGGTAATCGAAGAACAAGTTCTCAATGCGGAGTTGAACAATGGTTGATTTAAACACACAACTGGTCAAGTTTATTGATGACCCAGAGAACCCTGATGTAAATCTGTGGTTGGCAAAACATTATCACTCCATCGGTCAGACTGCCTCTGCAATCTCTTATTACATTCGAACTGCTGAAAGGACAGAAGATAAGACATTGATGTATGCTTGTCTGTTGGCAGCATCTGGTTGCTTTGATTCTCAGGGGTGCAGAAATAACTCTGTCAAGGGAATGCTTCAAACAGCAGTTGCTTTACTTCCAAAGAGACCTGAAGGTTATTTTCTTCTCTCAAGATTTTATGAAAGAGACGGAAATTATCATGATGCTTATTTGATTTCGTCTATTGGATTGGAAGTTGCATACACAGACCTACCAAAACTTCCACTTTCTGTTGATTATCCTGGAATTTATGGAATCTTGTTTGAAAGAGCAGTGTCTTCATGGCACACTGGTCTCTGTGATGACAGTAGAAAATATTTCTTAGATCTCAGAGAAAATTATTGGTTGCAGATGGATTCAATTCACAGAGAATCTGTGATGAATAATCTCAAATTCCTCAAAGCAGATTTTGATTGGGGAAAAGCAGCGGAGAATGAATGGTTCAAGGGAATTGTTGAGAAAGAAGTTTTCGAACAAAAAGTTTATGAAAAGTTTTTCTCTGTTGAGGATGGAGATATTGTTTTTGATGTGGGAGCAAGTGTTGGTCCGTTCTCCTACACATTAGAAGAGAAAAACCCTGAGAAAATTTACTGTTTCGAACCACATAAGGATTTGTTTCAAACTCTGACAAAAAATGTCAGATCTGAAAATGCTCGATTTATCAACAAGGCAATTGGCAGTGTTGATGGAAAACAAAAACTCACAGGTCTTTTTAATGAGCAGTTCATTGAAACTTGTGAAGATGAGAACGTTCAGGAAGTTGAAACAATCACTTTCAAATCATTCATCGAACAAAACAAAATTGAGAGGATTGATTTCCTTAAAACAGATTGTGAGGGTGGTGAGTATGATATCTTCAATGACGAAAATGCTTCTTGGATTAAAAACAATGTCAGAAAGATTGTTGGAGAGTGGCACTTAGGGACACCAGAACTCAGAGAAAAATTTAAACATTTTCGAGATACTTATCTTAGATACTTTCCCAATCACGAAGTTTATTCCTTTGATGAATGTGACATTAAGTGGGGTCTGTGGGATGATTGGTTCCTAGATTATTACACTGCAATTACGATTTACATTGACAACAGAGATTGTCATGAAGATTTTGATTGGGGAATAATGAAACAGAATTCTTGGAATTATCAATCAATCAAAGAAGAATTTAAATCAGAAAATATTAATTATGAAAAACATTTCCATGTAAATTATGGTGATGTTGTTGTTGACATTGGAGCCAGTGTTGGTCCATTTGCATATTCGATTTTAAATAAAAATCCAAAGAAGGTCATTTGTCTTGAACCTCATCCAGAACTTTTTAAAACATTAGTAAAAAATACATCTAATTATAATAACGTTACCTGCTTAAACCAAGGCATATCTTCTGTTGATGGTGATGTAATTTTTAATGGATTGTATAATGATGATTTAGATCCCAATTATATGGGTAATGATCTATGGAAAAAGACATCTTCTGGTAAAGGAATAACGTTTAAAACTCTTATCGAAGAACAAAAATTAGAGAAAATAGATTTTTTAAAAATTGATTGTGAAGGTGGTGAATACAATGTGTTCACCGATGGTAATTTTGATTGGATTAAGAAAAATGTAAAGAAAATTTCTGGTGAATGGCATTTTGGTACGCCACAATTAAAAGAAAAGTTTAAAAAATTTAGAGATACTTATTTAAAACATTTTAGTAATCATAAAGTTTATTTTGTTGATTACAATTCGAATTTCAATGATCTAACAGATCAGATTTGGAATGATGATGTTGTGGAATATTATGGTTGGATAAACATTTACATTGACAATCAAGAACAACCAAAGAACAAGTGGAATGACGCTGTTGCTCCAACGATGGAATTCACAACTTCAATTGATGTGAAGAATGGTTGTGTGGTTGATTGTGTGTTCTGTCCACAAAGAACACTTCAAAAGTCTTATAAGGGTGAAAGATTCTTGAGTCTTGACAACTTCAAGAAAGCAGTTGACAAGATGCCAAAGGAAATTCGTGTGACCTTTGCTGGTTTTACGGAACCTTGGTTGAATCCAAAAACCACGGACATGCTTCTTTATGCTCATGAGCAAGGTCATCCTGTTTCGGTCTTCACAACTGGAATCGGAATGAGTTTGGATGACATCGAAAGAATTAAGAATGTTCCTTTTGCTGGTAACCCAAATGGTGGATTTGTTCTTCACCTTCCAGATCAGGAAAGAAAAGCAAAACATCCAATTACTGACAGATACATCAAGGTCATTGAAAGATTTGGAGAAGTTCATTCTCAAATTCAAAACTTCACTTTGATGTGTATGGGAACTGTTCACGATTCGGTGAAGCATGTGTTCCCAGAAGCACCCACTTATCAAATGTGGTCAAGAGCAGGAAATCTCTTGGGTGAGAGCATCATGAAACCAGAACTTCTAAACAGAAAGGACGAATATAAGTCTGTTTATCATGGGGAACAA
>Ga0208019_1000381_pt1 | contig 24254 bp, 41 predicted proteins | sample CB_VirMetaG_5_FD_184540 | JGI IMG/M metagenome (GOLD analysis project Ga0208019, IMG submission 184540) | Freshwater to marine saline gradient viral communities from Chesapeake Bay - CB_1508_1D Viral MetaG (SPAdes) (version 4) | ecosystem: Environmental > Aquatic > Marine > Coastal | place: USA... | reverse complement strand
CAAGGGTTGCTTGTCTCAAAGCGGCTGTTGATCTATCGATTCAGCGAGGAAAGGAGGCTGAGAAAAATCTTGAGATCTATCGACGGATTGATCAGTTGGAGTCAATTGTAGAGTCTGTGCTTGATGACAGAGATATTGAGGATTCTTACTATGTTTTGAAAACAGACTATGGTGCCTATCAAGAAGAGCATTACGCGATCAAGCACGACCGTCCTCACAAGGAAGTAGGAAGAGGAAGGGCGGCAAGGGTCCATAGAGTTCTAACAGCAGAACAAATAGTAACAGCACAGCCTATGACCTACGCTCACCCTAGTTTGGAAGAACACCCACCAGATTGCCCTTGGCATAAAGATTGGCACGCTTGCGATTGCGGACTTTTTGATAAGCAGAACGAAGACACCTCAAAGTGGTATGACTGCGCTCATTGTGATGCTGGTTATCCAGATCAAGAATGTACTTGTGAGGAGAGCGAAGAATGATGGTCGTATTTGTATGTCTAGTCACAATAGGGATAGTCTGGTCTCTTATGGCAATTGCAGACACAAGTGAAGAGACTCTTCGTAATAAGGAAGCAGCCTTGTTGCGTGAAAGCGAACAGTTGAAAGAGACTCTAGCTAAGATCGAGGAATCATCTTTGAAAAAGTATCTTCCGACCCATGAGGAGTGTATTGCTTTTGAACTAACGCTCGACCAATTGCGGGAAATTAATTCACAGCTGAAGGATATAGAGAATGAAAAGATGCCAGTTCATTAGAAGAACAGACATTAACGCCTACGGAAATACGGAGATCAGTTCTGTCTTTGTTCCAATGCCGAATAGTTGGGAACGCCATCAATGGCTAAAAAACTACTTTGGGCAAGAGTGTGCAGTTGTTGGAAAAGAGTTGTGGAATTTGCTCGTTGAGAGGTTTGAGGTTAAGGTGCTGGTAGAGGACAATGGCGTTTTTTGGGAGGAGGGAGTATGATTGTAATTTTAGCTACCACAGCCTTTGCTTGGACGCAACAGCAGACCTCATCTGGAATCCCAGTTAAGTGGGCAGACACAGCTATTGATTTCCGCATGGATTTCGATTCGGAACCTTTTGCCGGTGCATCCGAAGTTGTTAGACAAGGCTTTGCCGAGTGGGAAGATATTAGTAATGATACCATCCGATTTTATGGTGGCCGCGCAACAGATAGAGCTAGAGATGAAAAGAATGGTATTAATGAAGTTGGCTTTCTTGCGGAATGGGATTACTCTCCTACGACTTTGGCGGTAACTAGAATATGGGTTAACTCTATTGGAGAAATAGAAGAATTTGATCTTTTGCTTCAAGCTAACCCACCGAATGGGTGGGGCGAAGGTACTTTACAAGTCGACCTTCTTTCCACTGTCCGACACGAAGTTGGCCATGCATTAGGACTTGGGCATAGTGATGTAAGAGAAGCAGTTATGTACGATAGTGTGAAGCCCGGTGAGCATCGCATCTTACATAGCGATGATATTGACGCTATAAGAACGATTTATCTTGGAGATAAAGAGCCCGACCAAGAAGAAACAGGTTGCCACCACACAGAAAACTTTCCTTTCTGGTGGGCAGCAATTCTAGCATTTCGTAACAAAGGAGTAGATAATGAAGTGGATTAACCTTGTAGCAACAGTTTGCGGCACCACCTTTGGAACACCAGAGTTGGCCGAAAACATTGAGATGATCTCAGAAAGCAACGGTGTTGAAAAGACACTTATTTTGAGCGTCGTATATCACGAGAGTCGTTGTGACCCAAATGCTGTTGGAGAGTCAGATGATCGAGGTCTTATGCAAGTAATTCCAAGATGGCACTGGCATCGTATGCAGCGCCTAGAAGCAAGAGACCTTTACGACCCTATTCAGAACCTCAAGGTTGGAATCGACTTTCTTAATAGCCTAGAAGTTCAGCAAGACCCTGTTAGGGCTTTGGCTTTCTACAACGGAGGTTACAACCCTCCACAGTGGTCTTACAACTATGCCAGAAAGGTTTATGCTTCCAAATTGCAATACGACAAGGCACTTTCTTCTATGAGGAAGAAACTAAAAACAGAAGAATAAGAAAGGAAGCTGAAAGAAAACGCATAAATAGGAACTTAGCTAAACTACTTAATGTAATGTTCAGTGGTGTTAGCAATAAATCTAAGATAAGTATATTCATAGCCGCAACGATATTAATCTTGTTTCTCATTACACAGATTTTTATCATCCTAAAGATCATTCCTGTCTCTTATGAGTTGGCAGTGTTTGGTCTTTGTTGCGTTATAGGCTTTATACCTCCTTTCACATTTATTATTCTTGAATTCGCTGAGAAGAGAAAACGCGAGTTTGTAAATAAAAAAGCTTTAGAGGCAATGCTTGATAAATCATGTCTTGTTTCTAAAACCGATAAGCGTGGAAAGATAATCGAGGTAAACGAAAAGTTTTGTGAAGTATCTGGCTATCGCCCACAAGAGCTTCTCGGAAGAGACCATTCTGTACTAAACTCTGGCGTTCATCCGAAAGAATTCTGGAGAGATATGTACCAGACTACAGTAAAGTACAGATCTATTTGGTTTGATACTGTCACCAACAAAGCAAAAGACGGTCATCTTTATGTTGTAAAGTCTTGGATTATGGCTAACTTTGATGTAGATGATAAGCTGGTTGGCTTTACATCAATTAGGCATGATGTAACAAATCTATATACAACTCTTTCCGACGTTGGAAAGAAAAACACCTATTTGGAGCATGCTGCCAAGATTCTGCGGCATGATATGCATAGTGGAATAAATACTTATATTCCAAGAGGAATTACATCACTTAAGCGTCGTTTAGATGAAAATACCATAAAAGAAAAGCGTTTGGAAATGCCCCTTAAGTTGGTAGAGGATGGGCTAGCCCACACGCAGAAGGTCTATAAGGGCGTCTTTGAGTTCACAAACTTGGTGCGTGAAGATGCTACTCTTACAAAAGACTATTTCAATATTAGAGACATTTTAGATTCCTATTTTTCAACAACTTCGTATGCCGATCAAATTATTTTATGTCCACAACTTCCAACGTTGCTAGTGAACGAGGCACTTTTCTGTACTGCAGTGGATAATATGGTAAGAAATGGCTTGAAATACAACGATTCAGCAACAAAATTTGTAAAGATTAAAATGCTTGATGAAAAAACAATAGGAATTATAGATAATGGAAGAGGTATGTCACAAGAGGACTTTGAGCAAATGTGCAAGCCCTACTTAAGAAAAATAAACCAGAAAGAAAAGGGTACAGGACTGGGATTGAATATTACTGTTGCCATTTGTAAAGAGCATGGTTTCGCAGTGTCTGCTGAAAAGCTAGAAGAAGGTGGAACTTGCATGAAGATTATAACAGAACGTCGGAGTAATCCGAAATTTGGTACACTTTGGGCTTCTCCGACTAACTTAGGAGGCTGAGCGAAAGCTACATTTTGTAAAGGAATTAAAATAAATGATAAACTCTATTCTATTAGTTGATGATGAAAATCTATTTCATCTTGTATTTGAGGATGCTTGTTCCCTACTCGATATCACATTAAGCCTAGAAAGCCTTTCTTCCTCTGATGAGGCAGCTAGGCTATTTAAAGAGTGGCAAGGTGAGCCGCATAAGAAGCCAGAGTGTGTCTTTGTTGATCTCAATATCATAGGCTCTTCTTTTGATGGAGTTGAGCTAATCAGGAGGATCAACTTTGAATATGGTAATGGAGTTGTTGTTGGTATTATCTCTTCTTCTGTTGATGACACAGAAATTGCCAAGGCTATCCAAGCAGGAGCGCAGTTCTGGATTGTGAAGTCTGATGACATTGAGCCAAGACTAGAAGCATTCCGTGGAGATTATGCGGGATACAAAGATAGAACAGGGCAATTCAAGGTATACAGATGATCATAATGACCGAGAGGGTCAAAGACGACCTTTTGAAACTTGCGAAAGAAAGAAATATCTACCTTGAAGGAAACATACTCAAAGTTATAAACACTGATGGTGATGAAGAATTTGAGGCTTATGTCCAAGAAGCGATAGAGCAAGACAAGATTACTCGCCGTAAACGTCTTGAAATGACCAAGCAAGTTCAGAGTCAAAACAAGGAACTTCTTGAGTCGCAGAGAGAAAAAGACGAACTTATGGACGACTTGAAAGAAGCCCTTCAACAAGCAGAAGACGCCAAGTTAGAAGCCCAGAATGATTTAGACGTTCTTCAAAAGAAAACCCAGTTTGAACTTATTGGTCAAATTGTGACCGTTGCTCTATGGATTATTATGGGCGTTGGTGTTACAACGACAGGACTATTCATAGTCGCAATGTATACTGGCGTAGATACTACATTAATTGGAAACACTTGGTCCAACCTATTTGGTATTTTGCTTACAAATTCTTTTTCTATCATAGGTACGATTATGGGTGTGAAGTATTCGTCGGAGAGTTCTTCCAGAAGCAGTAAAGATTCTGCTTGACTTCTAAAACATTCCGTGCTATTCTAACTTCATAAGGAGAGCGAAGAATGATTATTGATGCTGTATGGCATAGCAAGGAATATGATATCCCTGTGAGGGTAATACAGTATCTGGGCGAGAAAGAAGGTGAACACTGGTTTCTTGTTGAGTCTGAAACAGGAAGAACTGGCGTTCCACTTTCGGAACTGAAGAACATAAGAGAGAAATACCAATGACAAAAGAGTTCCTACTACACTATAGTATTACAATGTTGGTATGGTCTCTTTTGGTTTTCCTTGGGGCTCCATGGTGGACTCTGCTTATAGCAGGTTTATCTGGATTCGGATGGATTTATGCAACACGTTGATTTAATATTATCTTTTGTCTGTGGTGGTTTACTTGGCTTTTTTGTTGGTAGACTATTCTTTTTGAGCGCGTACAAGAGTGATATACAAGAACAAGTAATCATTTATCGCCATCAAGCTAGTATACAGACGGTAAACAAGATAATTAAGATGCTTGATGGTGGTATTGCTAAAAAGAAATGGCCATCTTTAGCTCATTTTAGGAGAGATTTGGTAGAAATTGTAAGAATTCTGGAGAATAATTTTAAAAATTAGTGCTTATATCATATTTAAAACATGGAGCCTAAAGATGTTTCTTGTACACTTTGTGATAGGTTATTGTGGAGCAGCACTTAGCTGGTACCTAAACCATAGGTTTGTTTTCCATGGCAGCCTAGGAAGGCTGCCTGTTTTGAGCAGCTTTAGAAAGCTTCATACCGTCCACCATAGACAGGCCTATACAGATATAAGGAATAATCATATTTTCATACCAGCTTGGGGTCATTTGCTGCTTGGCTTGATTAGTTTGCCTGTATTGTATTTTAGCATTTTTGCATGGATTGGGTCTGTTTTCTTTGCGTTTGTATATGGTATAAGACATTATGAAATGCACAATGGAGATACAAAAAGCTTTCATGGCAACCATCATTTTCTTCACCACACTACTCATCCAAAGCATAACTTTTCTGGTGTGCATCCAATTATAGATTCCATTTTTGGAACAATGGCTTAGGCGGGATAAGATGAAAGACCTTTCAAAAGAAATAAGGACTGCTATTTTAGCTTGTGCTCCTTACTTAGATGAAATTAATCCTTCCATGGTGACAAAGATGGTCAACATGGTTATAACCATTCTAGTCAGAAAAGAACTTCTGACGCCAGAGCAAGGTATTATGAATAGATTGCCTTACGATAATAAGAATGTTATCCTAGATGAGCCATGGGGAGATTTTTGGGATACAATCGAACAAGATAAGAGAATGAATAGAAAAATCATTTTAGATTGGTCAACACCGTTTGATATTTGGCAAACTAATCATTCTGATTTTTCTGAATTTTTTGAAAAGTCTATAGATTATACTAGCGATTGCCCTAACACAAGTGATAACAGAGAGTAAAAAATGAAGTATGATATATACACAGTTAGTTATTGTAGTTTCTGTGTTGAAGCGGTTGGAATCCTTGTACAGCAAGGTTGTAACTTTAGTTCTTTTGATATTACAGGCGATCAAGAGGCTAAACAAAACTTAATTGAAAAAACAGGTTGTAATACTTTGCCACAAATCTTCTGTAATGGAGAGTTTATTGGTGGCTGTTCAGATCTAAAAGTTTATTTCTCGGAGGTGAATATTGAGTGCGAAGAATAATTGGGAGCCAAAAGGTAACCGTACAAAGAAGACAAGTATTGGTAGAGGAAGAGGAACCAAGTACAAGAACATTGGTTCGAATGGGACAGTGCCAAAAGGTTATAGAAAGAAGTATAGGGGGCAAGGAAAGTGATTAGGAGCCTAGATGAATCTAATTTTGATTCTGAGATCTCTAATGGTCTTTTTCTAGTCGACTTTTACGCCGACTGGTGTGGTCCGTGCAAGGCCATGATGCCAACTTTGGAAGAGGTTAATTCAAACGCCCATAACATCTTTAAAGTTGATATTACAAAAAATAGCAATATTGCTAAGAGGTTTGGTATTCGTTCGATTCCGTTCTTGGGGGTTTTCAAGAATGGCACTTTAGTAGAACAGTCAATCGGCATTAAGGATAAAGCAGCAATTATTGAAATGCTAGAAAGACATGAAAGTACTAAAACATGAACAACTTGTTATAGGCTCAACTTTATCAGCACTAGTCTATTCATACTATACTGGCTTCCCTATACTCTACACGAGAGTTAGGGAGCCTTTTAGGTTTGACTGGTTTAGTGCTGATTTTGATTTAGATAGTATCGTTGACAAGCCTGCTACAAGAACCTTAAAAACTCTGGATTCCTTTATTGAAGTTGGCTTAGAAAAGAGAAAGATGTGGAGTTTTTTATTTTTTACATTATCTTTATCGGGAATGATACTGTTTGGAGATAAGGTTAATTCTATTAGGGTTGACGGTAATAGGTTACGAGCAATAACCAAAAGAACAAAAGAGATTGACTTTGACAAGCTTATAATTTTTGACGACCATGAGCTGTATGGAGTCGGAAGAGAAGCATTACAAGATAACAAATATTTTGTCTATGACTGGATCAACGTCAAGTCAGGCTCGAATCATGAGTTTGATATTTTTGAGTATCCAGATGATGATATTGTAAAGAAAATCATCTTTTACGAAACAGACAGAATAAACGGAAGACATAATCTTAAAGATGCCGTCGTCATATCAGAACTAACACAAGAGCAAATAAGTGATTATCGCTTTTCCGATACATATATTCGCTTTCGTGCAGAGAAAGATATGAAATCTGCAGGCATTAGGGGCACTAGAAACGGAAGAGATCAGAGGAACCCAGAAAGATTCAAATATTATGCACTAAACCTAGAGGTTGCCGAGAGGCAAGTAGAAAAAATAGGGTTCTCAACTATAGTTGAAGCAAGTAATGCTAGTTTAGACACCAGATCGGCAGAGGCGATAATTGAAAGTTTTCGCAACACAAAACCTAGCGGCTACTTAAGAAAGGCATCAAAATGCATAGCAAGAAATATTTTAATTTAGCAGGCATCATACCTGTAGCTGGACAGTTACTAGATTTTAAACTAGACTGGCCTGACTGTATGATGCCATTGTCTCCTAACTACACTTTAATTGAAAGAAGTGTCTTGGAGTGTGCATTCGCTGGTTGTGAGACAATCTGGATTGTTGCGAATGATGACATTCAGCCATTACTGAGACATAGAGTTGGCGAGTATGTACAAGACCCAACCTTGTATGGTGAGCATAATTCAAAAAGTTCTAAAATGGAGCAGAAAAGAATACCTATTTTTTATGTTCCTCTATCCATTAAGGATTATGGAAGGAGGGACTGTTTGGCTTGGTCGGTGATACATGGTTCACTAACAGCGTTTCGCATAAGCTCTGAACTGTCAAAGTGGGTCACGCCTGATAGATATTACGTTTCTTTTCCTTATGGGATCTACGATCCAGAAGCTGTTAGACCTTATAGAAAGAATATCTCTTCTCATGCGCCATTCGCTTTTTCCTACAATGATAAAACTGTAGCAAATGGTGAATATTTAGGTTTTACCTTTGATAAAGATGACTTTTTAGAGTTTCGCAGAGAAGTGAGAAAGGGTACTGGTCTTTTTTCTTCGGGAAATTTAAGAGAAGGAAAGTACCCTACAAACCGGCTTCCAGTAGAGGAGAGATATTCAGCGCGATTTTTTGATCTTGAAAGAGTTTTTAAGCATGTTAAGTTGGATGAAGTGAAAGAAATGCCTTGGTACTACAAGGCGGATAATTGGGATGGTTATTGTAACTTTCTTGGCTCGCAAGACAGGGGTAAGCTACAAAGACCACCAAAACACATACTGAATTATAGAGAGTGGAATCTAGTGGGGGTTGATGATGAGTGAGACTATTCCTTTTGTCGGTTTGCATGCACACAGCGTTGCAGGCTCGATCTTTGATGGCTTTGGCTATCCGCAAGAACACATGGACTTTGCCTTTGAAAACGGCATGGATGCCTTGGCTCTGACCGACCATGGCAACATGAACGGTCTTTCTTGGCAAGTTCTTCACGCAAAGAAGATGCAAGCAGCAGGCAAGAACTTCAAGCCGATCTTTGGCTGTGAGGCTTACTTTGTGCCGTCCATCAAGGAGTGGCGTGAGGACTATGAGCGCATCATGCAGGACAAGAAGGCTGCTCGCGCTGCAAAGCAAGACGAAACCTCTGGTGCTACCGTTGAGGACGAAGATGCCTCTAAAAAGGCTACAAAGAACATCCTAAACCGTCGTCGGCACCTTGTTCTTCTTGCCCAAAACCAGAAGGGCCTCAACAACCTCTTCAAGCTGGTTTCCGAGTCCTATCGGCCTGAAAACTTTTATCGCTATCCTCGCATTGACTTTGATATGCTTGAGAAGTATGGCGAGGGCATCATCGCGGCCTCTGCTTGCCTTGGTGGCGTTTATGCTGGCTGCTACTGGGAACACCGGGAGCAGGGTGAAGAAGCCGTCCTAAGCGCAATGAGGAGCATCACAAAGCGTTTTATTTCTGTCCTTGGTGATCGCTGGCACGGTGAGCTTCAATGGAACGCTGTGCCCGAGCAGCACGATCTAAACCGCTATGTGATCCAGATGCACAAGGAATTCAATATTCCTCTCATTTCTACTGCGGATTCGCATTACCCCAACCCTACTGCTTGGAAGGACCGTGAACTTTACAAGCGTCTTGGCTGGCTTGGCAAGGGTCGTCCGTCTTGGGCTGATGATGGTGAGCTTCCCACCGATGTTGACGAGATTGGCTATGAGCTTTACCCGAAGAACGGCAACCAGATGTGGGAGGACTACCTTCGCTATTCCGAGAAGGCAGGTGTCTCCTATGACGACGATGTAGTGCGTCAGTCCCTACTGAACACCTACACTATTGCCCATGAGCGAATCGAGAACTTCCTCCCTGACAACACAGTTCGTTTGCCTGACTTTGTTATTCCGGTGGGTGAGACTGCTGATTCTGCCCTTCGCAAGTTCTGCTTTGAGGGGTTGCGAGCAAAGAACCTTCACAACGACAAGGAATACACCGACCGCCTCGAATACGAGCTTGGGGTCATCGCTGACCGTGGTTTCTCCAAGTATTTCTTGACGATGAACGAGATCGACAACATCACAAAGGAGATCATGCTTGCTGGTGCGGGCCGTGGGTCGGCTGCTGGCTCACTTGTTGCATATTCACTTGGAATTACACAAGTCGATCCGCTACAGTACGGACTTCAGTTTGAGAGGTTCTTGCGGAAGGATGCAACGGACTATCCAGATATTGATTACGATGTATCTGATCCTATGATTCTGAAGGACAGACTTATCGAAAAATGGGGTGATGATGTAGTTGCACCAATTAGTAACTGGAACACGCTACAACTTCGTTCCCTTATCAAAGACATTTCTAAACTTTATGAGATTCCATTTACAGAAGTTAATCCTGTTACTGGCGCTATGATGGCGGAAGCGACTAAGGTTGCTAAGAAGGTTCATGGCATTAAAGCAGGGGTCTATACCCCTACATTTGAAGAGGTTAAGGAATACTCAACTACCTTACAGGCTTTTCTCGCAAAGTACCCTGATGTGGCCACGCACGTCGATGCTCTCTACGGTCAGGTGCGTTCCTGCTCCCGTCATGCTGGCGGCGTTGTGATTGCGGAAAATCTTGACTATCACATGCCTCTGATCTCTTCCAAGGATGTTCGCCAGACGCCTTGGTCGGAGGGTCAGAATGTTCGTCACCTTGAGCCTATGGGCTTTATTAAGTTTGACCTTCTTGGTCTTTCGACTTTGAGGATGATTGAGTTAGCTATTTCTCATATTCTTACTAGGCAGCACGGTATCAAGAATCCTACGTTTGAAGATATTAATAACTATTACAACGAACATCTTCATCCAGATAAGTTGAACTTGAACGACCAGAACGTATACGAAAATGTTTTCCACAAAGGACAGTGGCCAAGGATTTTCCAATTTACAGAAGAGAGCGCACAGAGTTTTTGTACTCAAGTAAAGCCAACCAGCATTATTGATATTGCTGCCGTTACTTCTATCTATAGACCCGGCCCACTATCAGCGAATGTTGATAAAGACTTTGTAGAGGCAAAAGAGGCTCCACAATATGTTAAGTATATCAACGACATTCACCGAGAAGTAACCGAGGAAACCAACGGCTTCCTTATTTTTCAGGAGCAAATCGCCATGCTCGCTCACAAGTTGGGCAAGGACTTGTCTCTTGACGAAGGCAACATGCTTCGCAAGGTTCTCACCAAGAAGGGCACTGGCAAGGAAGCCAAGGTCAAGGCCGCTCTTCACGGAAAGTTTGTTGCCGGTTGCTTGGAGAAGGGCCTAAAGAAAACCACCGCCCAGCGTCTTTGGGAAACCTTCGAATACTTCTCTGGCTATGGCTTCAATAAGTCTCACGCCGTTTGCTACTCGATCATTTCTTACCAGTGTGCTTGGCTTTTCACCTACTACCCCGCAGAGTGGATGGCGGCGATGTTGACAGTTGAGCCAGAGACAAAGAAGGCCAAGGCTGTTTCTATTGCTAAAAACTTTGGTTTTGATATCGCCAAACTAAATGTCAATACGTCTGGAATTTCTTGGGACATTTCCGAAGACGGGAAGACATTGATTCAACCATTGACTTCAGTTAAGGGATTAGGTGAGGCAGCTATTAAACAGATCATTGATAATAGGCCATTCCAGAATATCGAGGATTTCTTGTTTAATGAAAACATTGTTTATTCAAAGCTTAACAAAAAGTGTTTGGATGTTCTGGTTCGAAGTGGGGCCTTGAACTGTCTAATCGATGATAGATTCACAGGTGCCAAACACTTTTGGTCAGCCGTAGCTGTAGATAGGCCGAGGAAGCTTAAGAATCTTTTGGAGAATATTGAGCTATATAAGCCAGAGAAAGACTTCACAGAGGAAGAAAGAATTCAGTTTACGATTGATCTAACTGGAGAGTTTCCCATGGACCTTGTGATGGACCGCTCTGTAAGAGAAAAGCTTGATAAGCTTTTAGTGCCGCCGATTAGTGAATTCGATACTGATCTTGGGGTAACTTGGTTTATTCCTAGGAAGTGTCTGGTTAAGAATACAAAGAATGGCAAGACCTACTGGATCCTAGAAGTTACAGACGAGAGTAATGCTATAATTTCAATTAGATGTTGGGGCATTGACCCAGATAAGGATAACATCGCCTTAAACCGTCCTTATATGGGAAGACTAGAATACAGCGAGCAATGGGGCTTTAGTACGAGGTCTATGCGTAAGAGTTTTAGGATTCTTGGTTGACGCACGTTCCATACAGTGCTACAATGTTTGTGTAAGCTGGAGGGCATGATATGAACATTTTTGGTATCGAAGGTAATGGTAAGAATGTTGATTGGGTGGAATCTGCCAAATCGCAGGATAACTATAGGCTAGTCAAGATGATTCTAGAGTCGTGCCAGATGCTCTGCACAAACTTGAATCATCTATATGGGGAACAGGTTGCTCCATATCGTAGCTGTCACTTGAACCATCCAAGCACGAAGTGGGCAAGGGAAAGCTCTGCTAACTTTCTGTCGCTTGTAGAGCACACCGAAGCTATGCTTGTAGAATATAAGCTGCGCTTTAACAATAGAACTCACAAGTGCGAGGCAGTCCTCAAGCGTTGTATGGAATTGTTTGATAAGAAAATGTTTGACAAGCACGTTCCTACTCCGCTACCTTTGGCCATGCCAGATGAATACAAGTCCGAGAACATTGTAGAATCTTACCGAAAGTTCTATGCCAGTAAGCCACGAGTTAGGTATCCTGAGAGCAAGGTACCACTTTGGTTCAAGAAGTATCGTGGCGAGCAGCCATATGAGATTACAAACTAATAGGAGTTAAAATGTTTGATGATGAAATTGCCATTGTAGAAAAAGTGCGTGATGAAAAGACTGAGAAGATGATTGAGTATATTCGTAGCCTTAATGCTATTGAGGAGGCTATGGAGCCCTATAAGGAGCAGAAGCGTGAGCTTCGCAAAGACTTCAAGGAGCAGGGCTGGCTCACTGGTGATGAGATTAGCTTGACAGTGAAGGCATATCGTATGATGAAGTCTGAAGTTGATATTGACGAGCTAGTAAAGATTTATGATTCTCTGCGAGGAGGTAACCGATGATTCTAGAGTATTTTTGTCTACCGCACTGCGTACACAGACCAGTGAGGGCAAACCCGTCAGATGCAGGACTAGATCTTTGTTTTAATCCACATCAAGATTCACTACCTTTCGTGGGAACCATGGATGAAGATCTTGTTATTGCACCGGGTGAAAGTGTCATTGTACCAACAGGTCTTAAGTTTGGTATTCCACACGGCTACATGCTTCAAATCATGAACCGCAGTGGTAATGCTGCTAAGAGGCATCTTGTGGTTGGGGCATGTGTTGTAGACTCTGGTTATGATGGGGAGGTATTTGTAAACCTTCACAACATCGGCAGGGAGCAACAGGTGATTCATGCAGGCATGAAGGTTGCACAAGCAGTTCTTATCCCAGTTGTCCATGCTCGTTTTCTGGAGACCTCAGAAGACAATCTTTATGGATGGTACCCCATTACAATCAGCGACCGTGGAGACGGAGCACTTGGGAGCACTGGTGACTGAAGATCTAGCAAGACGCGCCGTCGCCTGTAAGCACTGGCGGTGGATGCCGGGGATGCGGTACACCCTGCCGACTACCAGTCTGCACGGCAGATGGAAGCCCGGTCTAAGCTCGCATATTATGCCCGACCTCACCGACCCGGCCACGCTGGGCTGTCTGCTGGCGCTGGTGAGGGAGGCATGGGGCGACCGCTACCTCTGCGCGTCCTTGTCACCTCGAAAGCTTTGGATGGTTGATGGCTGGTCGCTGCACGACACCGAAGCCGAAGCACTCGTCGCCGCGCTGGAGGCTGCGCCATGAAGTGCGAACATGGAGCGAATATGAAGGAGTGTTATTTCTGCGCGATGCGGGCAACGCACCCTGACAATCCGCTCCAAAGAGCAAAAGAAGCTGAAGCGCTGTCCTTCCTCCTCGCAAGAGACCGACTAGTTTACGGCAACAGCTTTGAGATGGACGGCAGGAGGATTGATCCGGTAAGGGTTCGCCTCAACAAAGATGGAACATACACCGTACTCCCTTTGCTCGACGCCGAAGGGCGGGAGGTGAGTGATGAGTGATGACAAGCCCCCTATCCAGTGGTCTGCCACTCTCATACCGACAACACGCACGCTCAAGTCCGCGCTCAAGGTCACCAAGGAAGACCTGCACAATAACGACCCGATCTTTCCGTTCTCAACTCGTCCCAGCGAGGTAGTCGAGCAGATCACGGAGATCGAAGACGAGCGAATTCTGGCTTTGCTCGACGCCAAAGGACGGGAGGTGGAAACATGAATTATTCATTTGATTACGACAATACTCTCATTAGATATAAATATATCTACGATGAAGACGGAAACATTACAGATGCAGTCTACGACAGACCACATCAAGAGAATATTAATCTGTTGAGAGAACTAGCGAGCAAGGGGCATAGGATTTATATTGTCACTTCCAGAATAAAGGGACTATCTTTCGATGCTTCGATTGACAATTCACCAAAGCCAGAGTATTTCGTTCACACTTTTGACTTACCAGTAGAAAGTGTTATCTATACTCAAGCAAGAAGCAAGCTATCGTATCTTGTGGAATTGGGCGTCTGCAAGCACTGGGATGATTGCCCAGAACAATGCAAGGAGATCAGAGATTCTGGCCTCCTTGAGGTGCATGAAGTTGATGCTCCAAGCGCAATTAACTCTTTTTTGAGAGAAAAGTATATAAAGCTAATTACTGAAAATAAGTCGGAGGTGTTTAATGAATAGGAAACAAAGAAGAAAGGCCGCAAAAGAAGCAAGGCAATCTGGGCAGGAGGAACTAGCGGCCAAGGTTGCCCTTTTTGGGAAGATGCCAGATGAATGCTTGACTTGTGGTAAAGAGTTCGATAAGAAAAATAAGGACATGGCACTCTCTTGGAGTGTTGTTGTACACGGTGAAGAAGAAGTAGTCAGGCTTTATTGTCCGAGTTGTTGGGATATGGCACGAAAACTAACCGAAGACTTCAAAGCACATCTGGAAGAAAAGTATGGAAGCTGGGAGGAAGAATGAAAGAAGCGCTTAGTTTTGATGATGTACTATTAGAACCACAATATTCAGAAATTTTATCTAGACGTGAAGTTGATATTAGCACAACAATGTCGGAAGGGCAGGTAAATGTAAAGTTTCGACTACCTGTTATCTCTGCACCGATGGATACAGTCACAGAAGATAAGATGGCTCTTGCAATTGGCCGAGAGGGTGGCCTTGGAATTATTCACAGATATAATTCTATTGAGCACCAAGCGAATTTAGTTCTAAAAGCAAAGGAGCAAGGCTCTTTTGTGGGTGCTGCAATTGGCGTGACTGGAGACTTTCTAGAGCGCGCAGCAGAGTTAAACTCTAATCATGTAGATGTGCTATGTGTTGACGTAGCTCACGGGCATCATGCGAGTGTGAGGTATGCACTAGAGACACTAAGAAATACTTTTGGGGATTCGGTGTCTATCATGGCAGGTAATGTGGCTACACTCCAAGCCTTTAACGATCTTGCAGACTGGGGAGCACACGCTATCCGAGTCGGTATTGGTGGTGGCTCTATCTGCTCCACTAGGATTCAGACAGGTCATGGTATCCCAACATTCCAGTCTGTATTGGATTGTGGAAAGTCAGACAGAGACGCAGCGCTTATTGCTGACGGAGGTATTAGGACAAGCGGAGATATGGTAAAAGCCTTGGCAGCAGGTGCAGACTTTGTTATGGTGGGTTCAATGTTGGCTGGCACCGATGAAACGCCCGGCGAGGTTATCACACAAGGCCGACGTTGTAAGGTCTATCGAGGGATGGCGAGTAAAGAAGCACAAAATAGTTGGAGAGGCTCTTTCTCTTCTATTGAAGGTGTGGCACACACAGTTCCATGCAAGGGACCAGTAAAGGAGGTTTTACATGAAATGGCTGTCGGTATACGTAGCGGTCTATCTTACAGTGGCGCGAGAAGCATTCAAGAACTCCAAGCTAAGGCAAAGTTTATCAGACAAACTAGTGCCGGTGCTATCGAAAGTTCGACGCACATTAAAGGACGCTTTTAATGACGACTGATGATGAGCATGATAAGAAAATTATCTTCTATGATTCGAATAGAAGGCACGTTGATTTAAAGATTAGACTTAAATATGATGAAATTACACAGTCAGAATTCTTCCGTTGTCTTATTACTGGCTATTTAGATAAAGACGAGGGTATAATTTCTTATTTAGATTCTTATGCTCAAAGAAAAAAGAAGCGCAGCAAGTTGAAGACTAAGGCTGCTAATGATCTTCTAGAGGATGGAAACCAAATAAAGAATGTTTTTGCTCTTGACGAAAATGAAATAGAAAATATCTTTGATATTTTAGAACAAGAACATCCAGAACTTTAGGCTCTTTTATATAGAGCGCACTATTTACCTTTGTAAAGATTTCTAGCTTTTTTAAGCTTATTAGGAGAAAATGAAAGATGAGCAAGTTACTAAAAGAAAGTCAGATTCGCCGCTTTATGAAGCTCGCAAGTATTGGTAAGCTTTCGGAAAGCTTTATCTCTGAAATGGGGATGAGCGACGAGGAACTATACGAAGAAGAGGAAGAACTCGATGTTGGTGATGAACTCGATGTTGATGATGTAGAGGACGATATGGGTGATGATATGGGAGACGAGGACGACATGGAAGGCGTCGTTCTAGACGTTCTTAGAACAGTTACGAAGTCACTAGAAGACGAATATGATGTACAAATTGATGTTGATTCAGATGAAGAAGAGAGCGAGGAGCCTCCTCCCGAAGTCGAAGATGAAGTCGAAGTTGAAGATAGTGAAGTTGAAGTTGAAGACGATGAAGGCGAAGAAGATTTAGAAGGTCTAGACGTTGTAGACGATGAAGAAGTGATTGCAGAAGTTATGCGACGTGTTACACGCCGTCTTAGAGGCATGATTCAAGAAAGTAAGAGACGTAAGTAATTTTTGATAGTAACTTGAACTAAGCACACCAAGATGTTATATTCTTGGTGTGCTCTTTTTTTGGGGTCTATATGATTTTGTATTTTTTGTTTTTTCTTCTTGGCGTTACTTTTACGAAAGCTTTTTATTTTATTTTAAACTTTGGCTACTCGATTAACTTGATGAAGAGAGCCGAACTTGCCTCCCTTCTGATGTTGGTAGAGGCTGCGGAAGATGTTTCCTTTACGAAAGAAATGAAATATCTTTCTATGAAAGATGCAGAGTTTCCCGAGAATAAGATAACTGCAATTCAATCCATAGATGATAAGACCATAGAGAACTGGAAAAGATCAACCATCCAGAGTCTCATTAATCTATATCCAAACTTTTATGAAGCCAAATATCATGATTGGAAGAGTGCTTTAGAGCATCTAGACAAAGTTTGGAAGAAGTCTTGACTATTAACCTAGCAGTGTTAACTTGTTACTAGATTGAACGAAAAGGAGCTACACACATGAATGTTTATGTTTGGAAACAGGCACGCGGTGGGAAAACATACTCACTCCAAATCGATTCAAACAAGGGTGGAATTCGTGCTTTTAACCGAGCAGTGAAGGTCGCCGAAGAGGGAGGTTGGACACACATTGGAGGAACTGGTCCCACTACCGGCAGTGCAATGACGTTGCTTTTTACTAAGTCTTTTGATGATGAAGAACTTTTGAAAGGCTGGGCAAAATCATTGCCATACAAGGTGTTGTACGAAGGGACTAATGGAAAGCAGCGATTCATTGGATAAGGAGAATCAAAATGTCAGAGTTCGAAGAAGAAGAGAAGAGTGGAGAAAGCACCAGTAGTTCTGTCATCCTATTGAGCGATATGCTCGAAGGCTTGTCAGAAAAGACAAACCCCATTAGGAAGATTGGTATTGTTGGTGATATTGAGGAAGCCAAGACTAGCGATATTGTCTATTCTATGATTCTTTTGCACGATACTCGTGAAAGGGAAGTACCTAAAGACCCAGAGGATCCGAACTCTGAACTTGAAAAGGTTGTGGATCCATTCGAAGTTATCATCTCCACAAATGGTGGAGATGCTAGGGAGATGTTTGCAATCTATGATATGATCAGGCAGCTAAGAAAGGATTGTGAAATCCATACTCTTGGTATTGGAAAAGTAATGTCCGCTGGAGTCCCGCTTCTAGCTTCTGGAACAAAGGGCAAGCGCCGTATTGGTAAATATTGTCGTGTTATGATTCACAATGTTTCGGCTGGGACAATTGGTGCTATCAACCAAATGCAAAATGAAATGAAGGAAGTAGAAGAGATCCAGAAACTATACATTGAAATCTTGGCGGCTGAAACTAATATGACAGAACGCGAGATTCGTGATATGTTTAGTAAGAATGTAAATGTCTATCTTTCTGCCGAAGAGGCATTGAAGCTGGGCATTGTAGACGAAATTATTTAAGGAGTTTTAAGTGAAGCATTATAGTTCAAGTTCCAATTTGAGGCAGAGCCTCTTGAAAGGAATTGATATTTTAGCAGATAATGTAGCATCGACTATGGGTCCACGAGGCAGGAACGTAATCTTGCAGAGGGCTGACGAGAAGCCCATCATTACCAAAGATGGAGTCACAGTTGCTAACTTTGTTGACTTTGAAGATCCATTTGAAAATGCAGGGGCACAAGTAATCAAGCAGGCGGCTTCTCAGACTAATTCAATGGCCGGAGATGGCACAACGACTGCAACTGTTCTTGCACGAGCAATCTTTAGAGGCTCTCAAAGCCATATTCAGCTAGGCTATTCTCCTGTATTGCTCAAGAGAGAGATCGACGAAGCAGTAGCGGAAGTCGTCGAAAGCTTAGAGACTCTCTCGCGCCCTATCAAAAGTGAAGAAGACATTCTACATATTGCAACCATTTCAGCTAATAACGATGATAGTATTGGCAAACTTGTGTCTATGGCCATTTCTAGCGCAGGCAAAGATGGTTCGATCACTGTAGAAGAAGCAAGGTCCATTGAAACTTCTTTGGATCTTGTAGAGGGCTTTCGCTTTGAGGGAGGCTATGTCTCGTCCTCATTCATTAACAACGAACGTCGCGGTGCTATTGTTTATGAAGACCCGCTTGTGCTTGTGACAGACGAAAAGATTGAGCACGTTAAGGATATTCTTCCTTTGCTAGAGCAGATTGCTCGTGAGGCTAGACCATTTGTAATTGTTGGTTCTGACTTTGAAGGACAAGGCTTAGCGGCTTTGATTATGAATTCTATCCGAGGCACAATGAAGGTTGCTGCTGTAAAGGCTCCACGTTATGGCGAAGAGCGAAGGAATATTCTAAAAGATTTGGCTTTGTCGATTGGCGCATCTTTCATTTCTCGTGAAACTGGCTTACGTCTAAAAGATGCGAGGCTGGAGCATTGTGGTATTTGCAAGAAGATTGACATTGTTAAGAATGAAACTGTTGTAATCGGCGGGAAGGGTGATCCAGATGCCATTGTTTCGAAGATGGACTCTTTGAAGGTAGAACTAGAACAAACTGATTCTCTTTACGAATGTGAAAGAATTCAAGATAGGATCAGTCGACTCAATAGTGGTGTAGCGGTGATCAGAGTAGGTGCTGCTACAGAAGTAGAAATGATCGAGAAGCGACATAGGATTGAAGATGCACTAGAAGCAGTAAGGTCTGCGCAACAGGAGGGCATTTTAGCTGGTGGTGGTGTGTCACTTGTGCGTGCTTCACAAAAGCTCAAGCTGAAAACAAATGGCTCGATGATCGTGCGGGATGCAATCCTAGAGCCTATTCGTCAGATGGCTATCAATGCTGGTGAAAGCGCAGATGTTATTGTAGATAAGGTACGAAAAAGCAAAGGCTCAAGAGGCTGGAACTTTGCGAGGGGTCATGTGTCTGACATGTTTGAGGATGGAGTAGTAGATCCATTCAAAGTGACACGTTGCGCTTTGCAGAATGCTGCGTCCGCAGCTTCTACTCTGATTACGACTAATCACGCCATTATTCAAAAATAGGAGGAGGCTATAACATGAGAGTAAACATTAGTTATTCAATTGACTTTGAAGAAATACCAGAAAAAGTCAAAATGTTGCTTGACGAGTTGAAGCCGAAGCTCCAATCTGATATAGTAGATTCAGTAGAATCCATTTGGGGTGCTTTTGGAGACGAAAACTATAATACCACAATTAATGAAATTACAATCTTGAGAGATAATTTAGCCTCTATTGATTCACGGCTAGACGATGTGATGCATATTTTGGCTGGGTATTCGAAAGCTTTGGTCGATATGAAAGTGCCCGAAGAAGAGAAGCCAAAGGAATACCCTCCAGAAGTAGTTTCAGCCATTGAACGTGAGCTAGAAAAGATCAAGGAGAAGAAAAATGTACAAAGCGGGTGATCTTGTTTATTTACATTCTAGTACAGCTCTATGGAGGAACGGGACTACAGCTTATTTAAAAGTGCCAATGAACCTATTGGTTGTAAAAAGTGCGCATAATGATTATGGCTGGGGACAAAAAGTGTTAGAAGTTCTATATCAGGGAGCCAACTGGACCGTTTATGAAAGTAGTTGCCAAGACCCTTGGCTCGTTCATGGAGATTTGAATTCAAAAGGAGAAAGCAGTGATAACAAAACTCATTGAAGTAAGACAAAGTGGTAATAACTATTCTTTGAGAGAAGTATTTGTAAATCCCGAGCACGTAATGATGCTTCGTGAAAATAGCGTAATGAAGACTCTACAATGCGAGGGCAAACTTCCAGATAATCTAGATAACAGAGTTGAGTTTACCACTGTTTTCATGAACACTAATGTTACGTTGACTGTTGTTGGTAGTCCTGATATAGTTGAGTCAAAGCTTAGGTCTACACGAAAGCTTTTGAGGGGGTAAAATGAAAGAAGAGCTACAATTTCCATGCAATTTTGTTGAGGTTCTTGAGTGGGGCGATCTTCTTAGCGAAGAGGCTGAACCCAAAACAAAGTCCGGTAGGTATACCTCTACTGTCTTACCTGTCAAAGGTTATGGAACCAATGTTTGGTCAGTGGTCGCTTATATTAGTGTAGACCGCGATGCTCTACACGGTGATTACACCGATGAACAAATTGTAGAAGGTTGTATCAACTTTTTAAATAAAAAGCCGCCACGCAAAAGGAAGGCTCCTTATGGGGTTTTGAAGTTGGATAACTTTACTTTTGTAGAAAACAAGAAGTTGTTTTCAGTCCGTCTTTTGATCGACAGTAGAAACCATAAGAGCTTCTGGGGGAAAGGTTGGACGAACAGCTAGGCTTTCTAGAAGCTTATTTAATAGACAAATATGATACATTTATTTCTTTTGATTACAATGAGATTAACTCTTTTGATCATGAGAATAATGTGATAACTGTAAACACAAGACAATCAAAAGAGAAACAACTGTATTCGCTACTACACGAAGCAGGTCATCTTTTGCTATCTGAAAGAGAAGATTATGATTCTAATTTTTCTGACATTATACAGCAGCCTTTCAAGAAGAAGTTCTCAAGAGCCAACGCAGTGTCTGTCGTGAGAAACGAAGTGCTTGCTTGGGAGAAAGGTTACGAACTAGCTATGGAAATGGGTATTGAAATTGATAAAGATAAGTGGAATAAGCTAAGGGATACATGCCTTTTCAACTACTTAAAGTGGTCAACTGGAGTATGAGGATGTATTATCAGAACTTATTTTACGTTTGTTGTTTATTTTATTTCGGCCAAATCACTTCTTGGTTTGCTCTCAATTCACAGCTAGTATGGGGCTGGTGGGACGATAAGCCCATTCTATCGTGTATTATTTTTGGTGTCCCTTCAACTATTATGTTTTGGTATGGCACTAGAATAGCCTACGACACAATGAGTGAGCTTTGGGCACCAAGGTTTTTAAGTTTTGGAATTTCTTATATGGTTTTTCCATTTCTTACTTGGTGGTTTCTTAAAGAAAATATGCTCGAAACAAAGACATTAATTTGCACATTCCTTTCCATGCTGATTATTGCTATTCAAATTTTTTGGCCATCTAGTCCTGCCGCTGTTAACTGAATAGTTCTTTGTTTCCAAGACGCCTTTATGGCGTCTTTCTTTGTATTGTGTACTATTTATATGATGTAGAGGGCTTATCTTGAATACTAGAAAATGGAATAACTTCTTGATGGAGTTCAAAAAACAAAGATCCTTCCTGAGAGAAGCGAAAGAAGAAATTAGAGTATTCCAGTGTGAATATATCCTTAGAATAGACGCTGCATATGGCATTGATACTACGGCAACAGATATTCGATCTATCAATGGTGTTACGATTGTTACGCCACTAGAAAGTGAGAAGAGACAAGGCTATATCTTTGCTAAATTTAGGATTAAATTTCATCCAGCAAGGGAAGATCAAACAGGTATAACATATGTCGAAAAGATCTTAACTCCTACCATCAATAGTAGAGAGATTCCCGGCTGTGTTGTTTATAGATTTTTACCAAGAAGCCTAGTAGAATTATAGGAAAATATATCATGCTTAAAAGAGAGTTAGAAAAGCTAGTTAAAGAAGAAATCTCTAACATGTTACAAATCCAGTCACCAGAGGGCGAAGGTTCAATGGCCCGCAGTCAATTGGCCAGAATCTCTCAGATTTCCGACATGCTTGGTGATATGATCGAAGAAGACACAAATCTTGAAGAGTGGGTCGAGGCTAAAATCACGAAAGCACAGGACTACCTTTCTGCTGTCCTTAATTATCTTCAAGGCGAAAGTGCGAAACAAGTAAGTGAAAAACTTGATCCAGCAAAGGACGATGTTGGAGATTACATCACAGATTTTCGTAAATCAAAAGCACCACAATTTAAAGGAAAATCAGATAAGAAGAAGAGACAGATGGCAGTAGCTGCTTACTTGAGTGCGGAGCGCGACAAAAAGTGAACATACAAGAATTAAAATCTTTAATCAGGGAACAGCTTGAAGAGCGCAAGAAAAAGCAGCAGAAAGGCCAACGACGTGCGCGCAAAGTTGCTACTCGCAAGAAGAAGAAAGCGGCAGCTAAGAAAGACGCCTGTTATCATAAAGTGAAATCACGCTATAAAGTATGGCCTTCTGCATATGCTTCTGGTGCTTTAGTGAAGTGTAGAAAGGTTGGCGCAAAGAATTGGGGCAACAGTACAAACGAAGAACTTAATGAAGAGGAAGAGATTACAACCTCGGAAGAAGAAGAGCTTCTTACAATAAAGAAAGAACTTGAGGCTGCTTCAAAGAAGCACGAAAAACAAGCAAAACAAGCCAAGAGCATAGCCAAAGCATCTCAAGCCTCCTCGGCAGCACACAAGAGACAATCAAAGAAAATAGGCGGCATGTTAAGTGAAAGCATGTTAAGAAATCTAGTGATCGAGGAGTTGAACGAAAAAAAAAAGAAAAGTAAAAAGCGTAAGAAAAGGAAACTAACCAAAAAACCTTCATCTGAAACCAACCTTGGTGATTGGTTCAAGCGGCAGGGTGCAGAGGGAAGCAAAGGTGGCTGGGTTGACTGCAATGCTCCAGACGGTAAAGGTGGGTACAAGTCGTGTGGAAGGCAGAAAGGAGAAAAAAGAAAGAAATATCCTGCTTGTCGCCCAACGCCCGCCGCGTGTCGTTCCAAGGGCAAAGGAAAGAATTGGGGCAAGAAAGCAGCATCTAGGAAAATAAAAGAAGAAGAGACTGCACACCCAAAGGTTAAAAGCTATCTTGATTCGCATATGTACATGGAGCCAGATGGTTTGCAAGAAGAGTGGTCTGATTCAGAACGTGAAACAAGAAAATCAAAATGCGCCAATCCCAAGGGTTTTACAATGAAGCAGTTTTGTAAAAATCAAAGAACGAGGTCTAAAAAGGGTCAAAAGACTAATTAGTTTAGTATTAGAGGGCTAAAAATGATCATTACTGAAAGTAAGTTAAGAGAAATTGTATTAGACGAATTTAGGAAAACTATCTTTCAAGAAGGATTACGCCATCACTATGTTAATCGTATTCCTGTACATGAGTCTATCTACCGTGTTGGTTCTCCCTGCTACTTCAATGTAATCAAGCAAGCAAGAGACTTCTACAAGAAGGGTCTTTATGAAGTTGTCAACGAAGAGGAGAGGCATATCTTAGAGAATACCAATCTCGGTGAGTGGGTGACGATTAATGGCGAAGAGATCCCACTTGACTTTCCAATGTTCGTTGATGAAACACTTGACGAGGCGAAAAAGAAAAAAAAGAAAGATCCTCCGATTGGTAAGCCAATGAGAAACTCTGGTTCTGGGAAAAAGTATAAAGTATATGTAAAGAACCCCAAAACTGGTCGTATCAAGATGATCACTTATGGCGATGCAAAGGGTGGACTCAAGGGAGGCTGGAATAGTGCAGAGGCTCGTAAATCATTCGCTGCACGCCACAACTGTGCTGAAAAGAAAGATCGTACAAAGGCAGGCTATTGGGCTTGCCGCGCTCACAAGGACTTTGGCCCCGGTATAGGTAGGTTCTGGTAGTGTCTAGTGACTTCAAGTACACCGCTGGATTAAACCACGTTGGCTCCTACCAAGTCAGCGGTATTCCGTTTGCTACTGGCAACCTGACTGTTCCCGCTTCTAGCTCAACTCCGCTAAAAATTGAGTTTCCTTATGTCACACAATGGGTTTCTGTAACGAACACTGACTCCAAACATGTCAGGCTTGGGTTTTCGGAACAAGGCGTTAAGAATGGCGGTTCCAACTATGT
>Ga0208019_1000379_pt1 | contig 24272 bp, 16 predicted proteins | sample CB_VirMetaG_5_FD_184540 | JGI IMG/M metagenome (GOLD analysis project Ga0208019, IMG submission 184540) | Freshwater to marine saline gradient viral communities from Chesapeake Bay - CB_1508_1D Viral MetaG (SPAdes) (version 4) | ecosystem: Environmental > Aquatic > Marine > Coastal | place: USA... | reverse complement strand
TCCACCAACAACCCCAAGCTCTCACCCGTCGTTGGGTCGTGATCAAACCGTGGAGCACTGTTGATCGCGGTGGTGGTTTTGACGTATTGTCCGACGGTGCTGGATTCCTCTAGTTGGGCGCCCCAGATGTAGATGCCAGAGGTACCGTCGCCGGTGTAAGAACTTGTGGTAATGCTATTGGCTATGTTAATCCTGACTTGATAGCTTGTAGCACCGGGAACACTGCCAGTGATTTCGCAACGATACCAGCCATCTCCAATAGGAGTACTATTTGCATTGTTTTGCACCGCAGTCCCACTAACAAGGCTTAATCCAGTAGATCCGGTAGACAAGTCATAAAACCTGCTTAAGTTGTTAGAAAATCCACCATCTTCATAAACAATCAATCTGGCAAACGTTCTAGCGCCCGCTTTTAAGTACACAGAGAATGTAACAGTAGCTCCAGGTGAAACGTTAATTACTTGATAAACGAGATGTTGCGTAGAAGCCGATGTGTCTTCAGTGATCAAATCCGCACTAAGTGTTCCATCTGGGGCGGTAATGGCGTTGGCTGTTGAGCCACTGCCAAATCCCAGCAACCCAAGCGATGTCCAACTGCCAGCATCAAACTCCTCACTTCTCAGCAACAAATTCGTAACCGCCGTTCTAATCACCCCATCGCCGTCAACATACGTTGCGCTACTTTGGCGGGTGTGAGTAACGCGGGGATCTATGGTTCTAGTCCGAGCAAACTGAAGGTCAAGGGATGCCCTACTAAAAATGCCCCCATTACGAATAATGGGAGCTTGGTTTTCCATCAATTGCTTGGGAGCAATAATTTTCATCTACCTTGGCCTCGGTATGCCTTTTTTCCTATTTTAGGCTTACTGTTCTTGCTAGAGCCTTGTGTAGTCTGTTTGGGTTTTGGGGGAAGTTTGATCTTTCCCCCGCTGATTGTTTTACGCATTGTCAGCAGGAAGCGGTTCGTTGCCTTCTGCTAGCCATTCTTTGTAAGCAGTCCATTCAGGCGTGCCGTTGTCTTCGGGAGGCAGAAACATAAGTGAACCATTAGAAGACAATGTTTGGATAATTCCAAATTGATTGATAGTGTACATCTGTTTCACAACTCCGCAGAAGCATTGTACCCAATAAATGTAGCATCGCTGGTTCCAGCATTTGCAGCACTTGTATATGTTACATACATATCTCCATTGACAGTCTGAATTGATGTTGTCTGTCCATATGTGTTTTGATTTTGGACAAGATTTGGAGTTTGCCTCATTGTTTGCTTAAAGAATCCTGGAGCATGAATAACGCCATCGGAGTATCTATTTGTTCCCCAACTTAAGACGTTGTGCTGATAATACCTCTGACACCTCGCCAGCTCATCGCCGTAGCTCCGGTGTTCAAACGGTGTGGCGACGGATCCAGCTTCGAGTTGGACGCCGGTGATGTACCAAGTGGCACCTGATGTTGCAAGGGGCGAAACAGCTCCTGTTGCCCCAGCATAGTTAGCACCTGCCCAAGCTCCAGCTGTACCACGAAAAGTAGATCCCGTGCCTAAATCAAAATTAACTTGAATCCCAACACCATTAGTTGTTAACCACGCTCCGCTTGTATCACCAGGAATAATGATTGTCTTCTTTTCCCAAGTATCAGCAGAAGAAATCTCGTAAGTGTATGGATAAGAACGATCGTTTGCAGAGTTTCGCAAAGAGCCAGAGTGCGTTCCTGTAACTGATGACTTAACCCAGAATGAAAGGGTGACAGACGATGCCGAAGCAGTGCCGAAGCCTAGATCAGAAACGTTGAACCCTTCAATAGATTGCAGGACCGAGAAATAATCAGAGGCAGTTATCGTGGCACCTGTTACTGCGTCAGCTTTTAATGAATTTGTAAATCCCGCAGGTGCGTCGGTTACTTGCTGCACCCTCATATTGCTTCCAATAGTCGCTGCCCCGTTCCATCGGTCTAGAACATAGGCATAACCAACACCATAGGTTGCAGCTGTCCCGCCAAACCTTTGGTCAATCCGCATATCACCGTTGATGATCTTATTGCGGTTGCTGAGCGGTCCACTAGAAGGCATTGCCACGCCATCAACCGTGACGTGACCGGAGGTGTCAATGGAGATTCCACCGTCAGTGGTGGAGGTGTTTTGTAGGGTATTTACTCGTAAGGTGCTCATTCTGCTGCCTCCAGTTGTTCAGGGGTTGGCTCGGGAAGCGTTGGGTGGTTCCATTCCCGGATGTAATCACCACGACCGTCGGAGTCGTTTTGCAGGGTGATGACCGTTGTGAAGTCATCGCTGGTTAGCTCAGGATATAGAGCTGTGATTTGTTCGTAAAGAGTCATGGCTTATGCGGGGCGAGCGAGGTGAGCTTGAAAATAGCAAGTTTCGGACGAGCTGGCATGACCAAGGGTAATAGTTCCAGAACCTTCTACGTAAAGATAAACTTCAACATAATCAGTGGACCCATTTAAATATATCAATGATGTTCCGTTGTACATTATGCGCGTCGTTCCAAAAGAAAGCTGGAGATCGTGCATCCTTTGCGCAGCGCTACCGTTTTTATAGAAAGCAGTAATGTTCCTGCCAGCAGAGGTGCTTGAGAAAAATGACGTAACAAAAGTGCAGGAGTAGTACCCGGCTACATTGGGTTGAAATCTGTAATTAGTGCTGCTGTCATAGGAAGATGCAGTATCAAATTCTTCAGCGTTAAACTGTACTTTAGTAAATGTATTTAAGGAAATAGTTTGAGTTCCATCTAAGTAAGCACTAAACGCCGGACCAGCAGCCGTCATCCGGTCAACAAAGCTCAACGCCCCCGACCCATTGGTGCTCAGCACTTGCCCACTGGTCCCATTACCATTCGGCAGGACAAGCGTGTTGCTACCAGCTGTTGCCGGTGCATCAATCTCCACATAGCCGGATGTGGAACCGTTAAGTCTTAGGGTCATGGGTTGGTTCCTCCTTCAAGGGCGGTAAGGCGGGTTTCCAGGGTTTCAATGCGGGTTTGTGCTTCCTGCAGCGCTTTGATTGCCATCCACATCATCTGCTGTTCTTTGACGCCCATTCGGACAATTTCTTCCTTGGCAGGGGTGACAATGTTGCCGTCTTCGTCAAGAACAGCGTCTTCCGCTTTTTGCTTAACCCAATCAGTAATTACTTCTGGGCAGTGCGAAGCAACTTGCTGAGCAATAACGCCATAATGCTTGTCGTCGGTGTCGGCATCTTCGTTGTAGTGGAACTTTTTAAGATCCCAGTTCTTCAGGCAACCCCAAGTGCTCTCCAAGTTTTCAATGTTTTTCTTTTCGCGTTCGTCGCAAAGATTAGCGTCGTTGGCTTGATAATTATACAGTCCTCCATTGCTGTAAAATGCGCCCCTAACGGCTGTAGTATCAATAGCTGCCCAGAAAACACTTGAAGCATCGTTAGGAGATCTACTTGGGAAAGTAAGCAAAAGACCTCTTTGATAGTTTGAGGAGCCTGAACTTTGGACTGTTAAAGTATAATTATCGAGACTTGGGCTGGTTAAGGTGGTAACACCATCATTGCTTATCCTCATCCGTTCCGTCTGAGAAGACGCCCCATCCGCCGTAGTATTAAACACAAGCGCTGATGGATGGCTAGAGCCAGAAGTCCAAGTTCCACTGTCTCTAAATGCGTTAATACCAGCCGCTGATTCGTGACCGCTGCCGCCAAAAACTAGAGAACCGAGCGCTTGGGTAGTTGTAGGTGTGCTGCCTCTGCACAATCGCAAAACGGCATTTTGAGTAGCGTCATCACTCCGCCCCTGCAAGACAACTGTGGAGATTTGAGAGTCAGAAGACGTGCCAACTAAAACTCGTCCGCTGCTATCAACCGTTGCCCGAGTTGTACCACCCGTATTGATATTTACCTCATCAGTACCAAAGCTGATGCCGGTGTTTGAATCTGACCCCTGAAGTGCCGGGGTGGCGGCAGAACCGTCCACACCCGAGATTCCAGAGGTTCCGTTAATTTGAATAGTCATCAGACAATCACCCAAGAAGAACCAGAAGGAACAGTAACGGTGACGCCACTGTTAATAGTAATTGGACCGGCACTCATAGCGTTTGAATTGCTAGTAATAGTGTAAGACGTGGTGACGGTTTGACCGTTTTCATAAAACACAGCATCAGAACCACCACCAGAAGCTCCACCACCAATAGAACCCCAAGTAGTTCCGTTATAGCCTTCAAAGCCAGTGTTAGTGGTATTAAAACGAATATAACCAGCAGAAGGAGACGCATCTCGATCACCTGTAGCACCACTAGGGAGTTTTGCAGAACCAGTGGTAGAGGTACGAGGAACCTTTTCAGTATCTAGTTCAGCAAGAGCTGCTTGAACATTAGTAGCTGCAATATCACCAGTTGCGGTGGAGGCAACTTGAGAGGCATTAGCAGCTGCAGCAGTAACCCAGTTAGTACCGTCAAAGACCCTCAGGACATCATCAGTGGTGTTGTAGACCAGATCACCTTCATCGTTGTCGGTAGTTGGGTTAGTAGCAGATACCCGATAACGGTTACCAAAGTCTTCAATGTCTTGGCTGAGCTGAATAACATCAGCTTCTTTGGCGATGATTTTGTGATACGTGTAGGTGTGCAGAGTCGTTGTGGTTTGAACCTGCAGACCAAGACCAGCAGCAAGAGTAATGCTTTGAAGGCTTGCAGGGAACCCAGTAATGGTTACGACATCAGCGCCAGTAGTACGACCAGTGGTGCTCTCACCAGAACCATCAATTACAAGCCCACCAGCATCAGCAATACTGACGACAGTACCAGCGTTGTCAGAGGGATCAGGGTTAGTGGTTGGGAAGCTTTGATCATCAGCAATAGCTACGAAACCACCGACAGCATCTAACTGCGAAACAATACGAGTGTTAATCGCGTTAGCTGAAGGGAAATCAGTACTAGAAGTCCAAGTTGGAGAGTTGGTCAGGGTGTTGCCATCAAGCTGATTCAACTCAGCAGTAGTGACCGTAGCGTCATCAAGGATTGCAAGTTCCGTAGAGGTTAGTGCAGCAAGAGCAGTTGCAGCTCCTGTTTGCATATTGCGCAGCGTGGCAATGTCAGCATCAAGATCAATACGAATTTGACCAGCAGCAGGGCTGTCATCAACGATTGTTACACCGTCACCACCACTGATGTCACTAGTCAGAGCGGTATCAATTTTGCTATCGATTCGGCTGTCAATACCAGCAGTAGTAGCAGCGTGAGCATCATCAGAAGCCCACGTCTCACTGCCACCGATAAAACCAGCAAGAGCACTCAGGTCACCAGTACCAGTAGTCAAACCACCGTAGGTATCTGAGAACTCTTGCAGAGCAAAACGGTTCTGTCTGTCAGAGTTGTTGAGGTCCTGAGCAGTCAGCGTAGAGCCAGCAGTGAAACTCACCGTGGCGTCTGTGATGCTGGTAGTACGGCTTAGAACAACCGTTGCACCGCTTACTGCACTGTTAAGGACAATCGAGGTCCCAGCAGCGTTGAACGTGTAGTCAGTGGTAAGCGTTTGAAGCGTACCGTTGACGGTTACAGAGATATCACTTTGACGAAGATATTCAATGGCGTTGCCATCACTATTCGTCAGAGCAAAGGTCGTACCAGATGCACTGGTGTAGGTGATTGATGCAAAAGCCATTTTTTAGAACCTCTCAGGCAGCTGTTGTCCCTTTTCAAGAATAAACTGTTTCATTTCTGCAGGGGCTTTGTATCTTTGACCGGGAAGGTCTCCTTTGATAAATTGCTCTCGAGCTTTACCTAAAAGTTTGTTTCTAAGTTGCATCAAATACTCCCTACGAGGGTTTTCATCACGTTCCCAATTTGCTTGGTTTTCAGGAGTTGCAAATTTGAACGGGCTGTCAACGCTTGGCAGTTTTTGATAAAACTCGCTTTTAATTTCGTCTAAAAACACATTGTAAATGCCTTTGTAGCTTTTACCCGTAATGTCGCTAGTGTACTCAAATTCAGAATTAACAAAATGTTCAAAATTGTTTTGCATAGTATCGTCTATGCCAACTCCTTGACTAATAAAATCAGTTTTCTTTGGAGGAGGAACTAGATTAAGCACTATTTCCTTAGCTACGGGATCCGTTTCAAGTTTGTCCGGGAACGGCCAATAGCGGCCAAGAATGGATTGCAAGACATACCACTTACCAGCGTGGTTAGCATTCACGGTTTCACCTGGCTTGCCATACCAAAGGGCTTTACGAGAGGCTGCTTCTGGTTGGTTTTTAACAAACGCAGTAAGACGATCAATGAAGGGTCTTGCAGGGTTGTATTCAGCCGTAAGACCAAAAGTATTTAGTCCAGTGCTGATGATATTGTTAGCAGCCCCTCCAAGCATTCCAGAAAGGTTTTCTAAGGTCATAGTTTCAAGCTTTATCTTTTCATTACGCTTGTACCAACCTTTTTCAGAAAAGCGAGTAGTAGGACTTGCCGGTTTACGAGGATCAATTCCCTCCATAATGGTTTTACGGAGATTGATGTACGGCTCACCTCCTCGAGCAAGGCTGCCGCTTAGAAGCTTGGCAAGCTTATCGGTATCACCTCTAGTGACGTAATCAAGAGCTTTCATAGACCGTTCAAGACCAGCCAAACCTGGAGTTTCCAAGATGTAGCTAGCAAGAAGGCCGCTGTAGAAAGCTACAAGTTGATCGTTACCTCGAGTCATTCCAAACTGGTGCATATCACGCAACGTGACGTGCAAAGCAATGGTGTCTCCAAGTAAGCCGATGTAACGATACGGAATTCGTACACCACCAACTTTCCAAGTAAATGGATCAACCTTGCCTGTAACTTCTCTGTAAGTGTTTTCAAGACCACCAGTAATGTCTTGATTTCCATCTCGAACCAAACTAAACACTGCAAGCTGCAAACCAACAGCAAGAGCCAAAGCCCCACGAGCTTTAAACTGGGTTTCTATATCAGAACTGAAATATTTACTTTCAAAATCAATAAGTTTTTGACGTTCCTGAGGAGTGATGTTTTTGATAACAGTGTTAACTAAACTCTTTCCGCCAACACGGGTTACGTCAGCACCAAACTGAAGAATCTCACCACCGGCAGCAAACCTAATAATTTGTTGAATTGCGTTTAGAGGTGAAGTAACAACAGCAGCCATGTCGTTTGCAAAAGCAGCAAGCCAACGGTTATCGCTGTAACGCAGCTCGTTGATGGCATCTGAAACCGACTTAGCTGCTCCGGTCAGTTCTTTGGTTTGGTTCACATATTGCATAACCTCCATAAATTGTTGATCCCGAATTGAATTACCAATAGAGGTTTGATCAAGACCAACTTTTACGGGTTGATACATTTTCTTCAAATTTTCATTCATATATTCAGCAATCTTTGCTCCTCGATCAGCTTCTTTAATAAGACCTATGTTGATCATGGAATCAACGTCAGATTTTGCTTTTGCAATAATTCGTGCATTTGCAAACGCTGAAGTTACAAATTCGTCACCAGCAGCAGCTAGACGGAACGGCAGACTCATATTGGCGTACTCACCGCCTGGGTAATAGCTGGCTGTTCCTCCACCGGCTTTTCTTTGAAGATTGCTAATTGCAGTTGTCATTGGAGACAAAACTCTTCTTCCAAATGCACTGCGATATTGTTGGCGATCTCCGGCGATGAAGTAGTCATGGAAGACTTTCATAAACACTCGAGAGTTGTTAATAGTGTCAAAAATTTCATCTTTACCTTCTCCTCGTTCGTACACCCAGTTAACCCAAGGAATACGAATTTCTTTAGCATCTAGATCGTCAAGGATTGCTTGTTCACGGGCCAAACCAAGGCTTTTAGGCATTTCATACGCAGTTTCCTTGGCTTGAGCCGGGTCAGCAATAGAACGGCCAAATAAGAACGAGTTATAGGTATCTTTTAAAGCAAGACGCCAAGTTTCAGTCAAAGTGTTAATAGTTTCCCATTCCAGTTTTGCTCGTTGAAACGCTTCTGCAGATACAGTTGGATTTCTACTGACAAATTCAGCCATAACTCCAGTGACGTTTGCCCCGATATTTACTCCCATAATCTGCTTAACTGCGTTAGCAACGCCCATAATGGGAATCGAGAAAGCTGTATGAGGAGCTGAGATAACACCACCACTTTGGACACCACGCAAAACAGCGCTTGCAGTGATCTCAAGATTTTTAAGTTTTGAAAGGTCTCCACGAGTTTGATACAGCTTGTCTACCAAATTTGTAATGTTTTCAAATTCCTCAGGACTAAACTCATCTTTGTTAAACAGATCTCCAAGCATTTGATTGAGATCATCTTTTGCTGCTCGAGCTGCTTTGCTAGTGCTGTCTGCAAAATCAGCAGCATCGCCAAAAGAAGCTAGTTGACGATTAAATTCACTGAACAGCTGCTTAGGAGCATCAGTGGAGTACTCCAGTTGATTCTTGTCGCTAAATAAACGAAGAGCGTTACCGATACCTTCAAACTGAGCATCAAGAGCTTTAAGGTTCATCATTAGAACCATAAAATTGTCTTTAAAATTTTGTAAAACTTTGACTCGCTCTACAGGTGAAACGTCTGGATTATTAAATGAAACCTTGTAATCACGAGCAGAACGAAGAGCTCTTACAGCGCTGTTATCCAGCATTGAAGCTGCAACGATAACAAGGTTGAGATTTTGTTTAACATCCTGACCAAATTTTTCTGCTTCTGTTAGCAAAGCCATTTGACGGAAAATAGAATCATCGCCAAGTGTTGTAGCTAATTTACTGATGGCAATACGAGCTTGTTTTGCAACTAAATTAGGATCTCTTTGATTAAGCTTTTCGACAGCGGCCTTAACAGCTGCTGCATTTTCAAAAGTATCAGTGTATTTAAGTGCGTTGGTATTAAAGATTTCAGTAGCTTCTTCAGCAAGATTGGTCCCGTTGATCGCATCAAGATCTGCTAGCTCTTGTTGTTTTGCCAAAGTCTCATCAAAACCACGCAACCAATCATCAAGGGTTTCTTGAGTTTCGGTTGGGTTTTGATATTGATTAAGTTCTTTATTAAGAGCTTTAGTAATCTCCTTGCTTGAGGCTTCGACATCGTTAACTGGCGTTTCAGTTGCCAAGCGACGAAGACCCAGCTCATCAGTGTCTACAGCGACCTCTCCGTTTTCATCAATTGTTACAGGCACCTCATTTTTAACTGGCGCTTCAGCTCGAGGATTCAGAAGCATATCTTCTGTTACCTGAATGCCTTCAGCACCTTCAATTACAGAAGGAGCAACACCACCGTTATCAATAATTCTGTTGTGAATGTCATCAACACGGCTGACAAAATTTTGAACAAATTCAGGAGTTAGTTGATCTGAAGCAACAGCAATGTCAGCCTCGTTTAAAAGGTCTTTAAGAGCTTTGTAAGCCAAACCAATGTCATCTTGTAGTGACAGGTCAGGTTCAATCTCATCAGTACGACCTTGGCTTAGCAGCAAAGAATTACGAGCTTCTGAGTACTTAATTCGTTCTGCATCCAGTTCATCAAGAGCGTTGACCAATTGGCGAGCTTCGCCAAGAGAATCAGTAAAAGCAACAAAATTAGTCTTGCTTTCAGCAATCTTGGCCTCAAGAGCGCTTATTTTGGCAACACGCTCAAGCTCAGTGTTGTCCAGCAATTGAAGTTTGGTTTGCAGTAATTGAAGCTGTTGGAGACGCTCAGCAGCAACAGTAGCCATGCGAAGCTTTGTGCTGTTTTTGCTGGCTCGTTTGCCAGTACCTGTGGACTTGTTAATCCACTCAGGATCAGCAGCAGAAGCAGCCTCATAGGCAGCTAGACGCTCTTCCAGCATCTTTTGCTTTGCAACTACCTGTTCAGGAGTCTTAACCCCCAGAGCTTTTTGCAAAGAATCAATTTCAGCTTGGGTAGTGACACGTTCTGTACCAGTCGGAGGCACAGCAGCAAGTCCTTGCTGAAGAGTTTGAAGTTCAGGTGTGATTTCTTGCTGCTTTTTCAAAAACGTCTCAGCACCTGATCGAGTAGAAAAAGCAATTTTTGCTGTATTTTCATCAATCTTGCGGTACAGATCAGTGTTGATGGCGCCTAGTTTGTCTTCAATATCAACAAAAGCTTGCTCTACGCCTTTTACTTCAATCTCTTGCTGAGTTACTGGTACAACTTCATCCAAAGCATCTTCCATTGCTTGGGTAGAAGGTACGCCTTGAGCCGTTTTGTTGTAAAAACGGTTTGCTGCCATAAAAGTAGAACGCAGTCCTACAGCAGCACGAACGCCAGTAAGAACACCAATACCACCTGCAGCGTTTAGAAACTGCTCGTAGTAGTAATCAAACTCTTGAGGAGAAGAGGCCGTAACAGCTTTAGTAGCGTTCAAACGCTCTTCAGCTGATTGCATTTGCTGAATAGGTTCAAACTGTTTCTGGATCTTGACGGGAATCTCAGGACCAAAGTAAATCAAGTCTTGAGCTGTGTTTGGAAAAACATCTTTTGCTAGAAAAAGAGCACCGGCACGAAGACCTTCTTTAACGTCTTTAGATCTCCAAATATCTTTAAACGCTTTACCAGTTCGAGCCACCATGGAGGGGCTTTGAACCAAAGTACTAACGCCCCGATCAAACAACATTGCAGCGCCGATAGAAGACGCTAGACGGCCTACAGCAGTTTCTGGGACGACTTCAGCTTTGACATACGCACTGTCATCACTAAACATTGGACCAATGAGAGGCGTAGACGGTTTAATGCCGTAGCTAAACCCATCAGGAGTCATACCAGTTCTACGAAGCGTTTCTACAGCAATCTGAGCGTTTTGAATCTTTTCTTGCTCAATTTGCTTATCACGCTCAAGGTCTCCGGTAGTCATAGGACCACCAAGAAGACCAGCAGGAGTTGCTCCTTCAGTTGTTTTAGAAATCTGCTCAGCAGTTGCTACAAGTTCGTTAACGGCCTTACGAGGGATATCTTTGATTACTTTTGCTGCTTCAGCACCAACAGTTGTTTTAGTACCAGGAATTGGTGTTTGAGCGACCCCTTGAGAGGCCCTAGTAGCTGCTACAACAGGGGCAAAAGGTCCTGCAGCCATGGTCAGGCCAGCACCTTTTACAGCCTCAACAACGTCACGCTTGACGCCCTTAACAGCGCCTGTAGCTTGCTGACGAAGAAACTGGCCTAAATCAAACCCACGTTGAGCTTTAGGTTTGGGTTGAGGCTTAGGCTGAGATTTAACAGCTGTAGGCTTAGCAGCAGCAGGCTTTACAGGTGCAGTTTGGGGTTTGGCGGAAGTCTGTTTCCATTCCTGGTTGTATCGATCTTCAGCTTGTTGAGGGTCTTCAATAAAGACAGATTGACCATTACGAAGAGGGATATAAGGCATTTGAAGGAAGAGCAACTAAGGGCGCTTCCTCCAAAATACTGGATATATCTCTATTTGCGGCGGAACAAAGGCACTAAAGCTTCTTTTACAAACTTAGCTTGATCAATTTGTTGGTACTGATCTGCTTGCTTAGGAACGCCTTTACCTGGTCTATAGCGTTGAACGTGGACGTGCCCAGGATCTCCATCACCAGTGCCTGAGTAGCCGGGCCTAGAATCATGAGCACTACTATCACCGCTTTTGCCAACAGGCCTTCCACGAGAAATCGTGTCACCAGCTTTCCAGTACAAACGAGCCAAATGAGCAAATCGAATGCGGTCGTTTTTGTTGTAACCAGGACCACTGGTAGCAGCTTCAATAATGATTGAAAGGCCGTAACCCCCGTCTCTACCGGCAAAAACAACTCGACCACTAATAGGAGAAGGGACGTTGTTTCCCAATTGACCGTTCTGCCTTACAGGCGTGAAATCAATTGCTGCATTTCCAGAGCCATTTATTGAGTGACTATGATTCCAGTCGTAGATTTCAATTCCAATATCAGTAGGAGTTGGACCAGTTACAGCAGCAACAGATCGAATGGTTTTAGCAAGAGCCTTTGCCCTAGCCGACAAGTTTTGCGGCAAAAACTGGTTGCTGTAATATGTTTTCATTTGTCGCTCAATAATCTCAGAAATAGGTATGTTGTTTTTAAAGGCAATTTGATTGAGATTTGAAAGCGACTGCTTTGTAGCAAAACTTAGCTTTGCATCGGGGTTAATGATTGCGTTGTTGATCTCTCCAATTTCAGTGGAATTAAGCATTAAATAGCTGTTTAAGGCTTGTCGGGCTACCTTGGGATTGTTTCCGTAAGTGGCAGAAGCCAAAGAAGACCAAGAGGCTCGGCTGTCTGTGTCTTTAATCAAATTGGTCCACTGTCCAGTAATTGTGTCCCTACTTGACAGGATCGGCACAGGAGATGTTACGGTTCCGATTTTGGAAGGATTGGCTACGTTGATATAACGATCAACATTTTTAAACTCATCACGTCCATAAAGTTTGGATTGAACTTCTTTAAGAATGCGAGTTTGGACGTTTGGATCGTTAATATCTTCGTTTCGCGCTTTAGCTGTTCTTAATTCGCGCTCTACAAGAACTGAAGCCTCACCCTTAAACAGCGGTGTAGCAGCACTTACAGCCGCATCTCGAGCAGCATTAGCTTCCTGCCTGTAGCGAGGTAGTTGACGAGTCCTTTTGAAATCCTCGTCTTGGTTAAAGGAATCCTTGAGACCATCTACAAGCGTTTTAATCAAACTACCTTTTACAGTGTTGATTTGAGCTTTATCACCTGCAGTGTTTTTGCGCTTTGCCTCACCAAACATTTTGATGAGATCTGAATAAACAGGCGTCCCCTCTGCTGCTTGCTTTAGGTAATCAGGAATTGAATCAACTCCATTTGCTATTTCGTTATTTGCTGCTTGAATAAGATCAGCCTGCTCTTCAGGAGTAACGACTTTGTTGGTATTAAATTTGTAGAGGTCCCTTACAAAGTCTTTTGCGTTTTGAGGTCCAAATCCATCTGGAAGTAGATTAGCTTTATTTAGTTGGTCGATGTAATTAATTTCAATTTTGATTTGATCAGCAATTTGCTCGTTGGTTGGGTTTGGATTATTTGCCCACCAAGAGGAAGAACGATCAGTAATGATTCGTTTTGATTCTCGCTGTTGACGCTGAATGGTGCGTTCAATAGAGCCTTCGTGCAGTTCGCTTTCTTTGATTGCTCGGCTTGTTGCTTGTCGAATCACACGACGAAGAGTGTCACCCTTGCTATCCACCAAATCAAGGATGGAGATACCATCAACTTTGATTGGTTCTAAGGCATTAAAAAGGTCTCTAGAGGTGTAGGTGTTACCGATATCACTTAATTGATCGTTATTCAAATCAATGAAAATATCGTCCTTTCTAAAAAGGTTATTTAACGTATCAGTAATAAACTGACTCTTATAGCCATAACCTTCCAAGGTTTTACGGAACTCAAGCACACCCGCTGCAATGGACTGGCGATCAAATTGAGTTGTATTAGTAGCTTTGCTTAGCGAAGCGCCAAGTTTCCACTTGCCCAAAAGTTTTTCACGAGCAGTAGAGATCATGACGCGCTCACGGCGCTCAAAGGCTTTATTAGCTATGTCTGCTTTGATATCAGCTTGAGTAGCTGCAAGCAACGGATCAATCTTTGCAGCTTTAAAAGCTTCAGGAATGTCAGCATATTGAGTAAGCAGTTCCTGTGCTTTTTGAGCTACAAGAATAGAACGCTGTGCTGGATCATCAATTTCAGCAAGATTGATTACATTGCTTTTAGCCCAAGCAGCCAGCTCTACAGCAGTTTGCTGACCAGCATTAGTGGCCTTAGCGTCGTAATAAAAGAAGTTAACCCAAGGATTACTAAGTTGAGTCTTTTTAGCTAACTCTGTGTCGCCTTTCTTTTGAAGCTCTTTTACTTCATTTGTGTTTTGAACAGTGTCGTATAAAGCCTTGGCTTCTTGTTGGAAAAGACGTTGAGCTTGTTGCTTCTTTTCTGCTTTGTAGTTTTCAAAAAGAGCCTTTGAACCACGATCAAAAACTCCGTTATCAGCTAAGAAGTTTTCAATGTTTCTAATGCCTTGTTCTGCTGCAGTATCCCGCTGATAACTAGCGGCATACATCAACTGACCTCCTACTTGTTGAGGAATAGCACTTGGTTGAGCAGGAGCTGGAAGAGCAGCAGGTTTTTCTGGTTGAGCTACCAGATCTCGAATCTGGCGTTGAGGCGTAATACCAAAGCTGCTAGTCATTAGGGTGACTCCTCAGGAGTAGTAGGTGCGGGTGCTGCTGGTTTAGTTCCAGAATACTGGGATTGCCCTGCAACAGTTTTAGGAGTTGGGGGCTGCATAGCTCTGTAGTTCAAATAAGAATCCAAACCAAGGGTTCCAATTTGAACTGCAAGGTTGGAAACACTAGGACCGCCAGCTGCTGTAGGTGGAACAGCTTGGATAGGCAGAGGTGCCATCGGTTTGACAGGATCAGCAATAGGTTGAGGCGTATAGAACTGAACTTGATTACTAGTGTTCTCACGAGCAATGTTAAGTGCCTCACCAGCTCTCACTTTGTCTGCAATCCTGTAACCACGAGTAATCTGACGGTTGCTGAGATTAGCAAGATACTGTTGGTTGTATTGGTTCTGAAGATTTATAACAGAACGACCAACTTGACCACCAGCCACTTTTTTAGCAGCTGCAGCAATGGTTTGAGCTCGAATGTTTTCCAGCTCAATAGTTTCCTTTGCTTCCTCTTCATAGAAGCGACCTTCAAGGTCCGCTAACTGCCGCTCAAAGTTTTTAGTAGCAGCAGTGGTTACAGCGCCTTTATAGGCGGCTTGTTGCGCTGCGAGCTGCTCTTCGTATTGTCTACGTCGTTCAACGTAGTCAGACTCCCGATACCAAGAGTTAAGTTGTAGCTCGTAGTTACGGTAGTTTTGAGCGCTTTGGTCTGCGTAACGAGTCCAGAACTCTGTCTGAGCTGCAGCGTTAGCCCGTTCGGTTTCTAGCTTTTGATACTTATAGGAAGCAACGGCTCCCAAAGTGCCGAGACCAAACTGGGCAATACTAAGAATTGAGGGCAGATCAAAGATGCTTGATTTAGGTTTTACTGGAGAAGCTTGCGGGATAATAGTTTTTTCTGTTTTAGCCATTAGCCGTACTTCCTCGCAACGTCAAAATACAGACCAGTCCACTCAAGGGCAATGAACTTAGCCTGGTCGATGCTGTCGTTCACTAGCTCCACTGTAACTTGGTCGTTCTTGCTTTGAATATAGGCTCTGAATTTAGCCTCTTCAAATGGCTCCTCTTGGCTGATAACGATGTTTCCGTTAAGAGGATCTCGACGGTCAAACTCATAGGTAACTAGATCTCGATGCTTAGGTGTCACTTCAACAGTGAAGTATCTTGCATCGCTGTAATAAACATCAAGATATCGCAGCTGCAGACGACCAGTACGATTGCCAATAAAAGTGTTTTCGGTCGCTGTTCTGCTGTAAGGCATGAGCTGAGGCGGTCGATAGGTAAACGTAAATTGCTCACCAAAGACCCAAGAGCTGCTTGAAAAATCCCCAAGGCTATCGCAAACGAAACTAGTAACACCAGCCGGAACACTATTAGCCACGATCCAGCGCTTCTGAGATTCTGCTGCATCAGACGAATCAACCTTGATTACGGCGAACTGACTTGTGTTAACAGTACGGTAAGGCAAATTAACTGTAGTCTTATTTGTTGCAGCGTTGTAGCTGAACGTTACAGCACCCAAGTCAGTCGTAATGGAGCTAGAAAGCTGACGATCCAACAGGAACAAATCATTGCTGGATTGAGGAGGTCTAGAAGCGTTAAGACCCTCAAGGTAGTATTCAGTCGTACCAGCGTTGTTGTAGCTAACCAGCTTGTAGAGAGTGCCCTCCACAAAATCACACCAGTGAATACTCTTATTAGGGAACGTCCAACGATGCCAAGCGTTCTGTCTGTTGGTTAGAGAGCCTCCAGAAGCCTCCCAGAAGAACTGATACACATACAAAGCATCGGAGTCGTCACGACTGAGAGCTACCAAATACTGGTCTGTACGGCTGACAGCCAACGAGTCAATGTTTTTAGGGATGTACTTGGGAACAGTTTCTGTGATGACTGCTGTTTGTCCCAAGTTGATACCAACAGTTCGGTCAGTAGTAATGAAGGTATGGAAACCAGTGAAGTCTCCTTCTTTAACAGGGAACAGAACCTGTGGACCCACCTGCTCAGGCTTTACATAGGGCTCCATACTGATGGAGCTAATACGGCCTACAGAGGCTGTTTCAGGAGAGAACGTAACGTTGTCACCAGAGTACAGACGGAACTGGTTCTCGTTTGAGAACAGTACAAGTTCGTCCTGCTGCTGCAACGCATAGTTCAACACAGCAACGTCGTTACTGACAGCTGTGAGGTCAATAGGATCGCTATCTACAACCTGTAGAGCTGACTGCTGCCAGAAGTTGTAATAGGCACCTGCTTCACTCAGGATGACGTTTTCACCACTAACGAATCCAAGACGGTTCTTAAAGAACACAATGTCGTTAATAGCGTTATCTACAAAAGACGGTCCTGGTAATTCATCTGCGTCACCAGCAAGGCGATTAGTCCAACCAGGAAGGTCGATAGAAACAGTACCGTCAGTGTAAGTAGTGCCGCTAAAAGGTTGGAAAGTAAACCGCACAAGACCGCTTGCGTTTCGGTAGTAAGCAAACGCATGAGGCATTGTGTTGTCATCGTACTGACCTCTAGTTCCCCAACCAGCAGATTCCTCCCACACACCTCGAGCAAAGTCACCGTTAGTTGTAGTGTTCTCAGCGTTAAAGGTTAGGTAGTACGAGCTTTGATCTGAAGAACCATCGGGAGCTACAAGGACTGTATAACCCTCCCAAGAGAACGGAGGAAGCTCAACAATACTGGTCACCTGATTGGAGAAACCAGCCATCAAAGTGTTGCCCCGAGCGTCAGCAGCAACAATGCTTTGAATAAACCTGTTGGCGTTGGCGCAGGTAATCAGAATTTGAGAGTCTTGAATTTCAAAGTTGAGTTCATTATGAATATCAACTTGATCAAGACCGTGCCCAATGGTCAAAGTGGTAGAACCATTAGCAGTAGCGTTGACGGCTGTACCAGCTTCGTTGACCAGTGTGAACGTCAGTGCTGTGGTGTCTACAGTACCGATAAAGGTATTAGCAGGGATACCAGTACCAGTAATACGCTCTCCGCCGTGTACCTGTTTAATATCGGTTGTTGTGACACTTGTGATAGTAGAGCTACCAATAGATGTTGAACCTGTAATGGTGTTGGTAAAGCTGACAAGTCTTGCTGCAATGTCAGCAGAACTAACAACGTTTGCGTTTCCAGCAGCGTCAGTAAGAGAAGGGCTTAGGTAGTGACCACTAATCTCATCACCGTTATCAAGAGTGATGTGAACTGAATACTCAGTATCGTAGTCAACCAGCTTGACCCATACCTGAGCACGAGTAGGTCTGAAGTTGCTACTAATGTTACTGATGTTGTAACGAGTTAGCGTTTCTGTAGCGTCGTAACTAACTTCCTTTTGAACGTTTGTAATAAAGACATAATCTTGGAATGACGTAGCCCTAAACCGATCACGAGCCCTGCCAGATCCACGTAGGTACTCAAGATTGGCGGAGGTAATGTTTGAAAAAGACTGCTCAACAGGAACCACCTCAGGAAGAATGCCACTAATAGGCTCGACGTTTGATACACCAGTTACAAAGGTGTAATTAGATTCAACCGTTAGCGTGACTCCAGTTGTCGTAGCAGTTGCGTTTTTGCTAAGAGTGACGCGAGAGCCAGCAGTATCAATATCAACAATGGTGGTATTTGCGGGGATACCAGTACCTGTTACTCCAGCTCCAATAAACAAATCTGTCATAGAGCTTACAGAAGCTACCACTGCAGATCCGTTTGTTATGTTTCCAGTACGAGAAACAGTCCTACTATCGTCTGCTGCAATCAGAATGAAACGCTCTGTGCTGCTTCGGTTGTAAACATAAACCCAAGCTTCGTTCCATTTGATCGGTGCAGTCAGAGTTAGTCCACCAGCGTTCTGAGTCAACGTATCAACTCGTTTAAGCGGCACAGAACCCAAACGCTTTTTAAGACCCTCTACAAGGTCACAAACGCCGTTGTCTAGGACCTTGGCAAAACCAGGAAGAACAAAGCTATCTGCTTGTTGGTTTACACCTTTGTTAAGTGGTCCAATGATTTGGCTAAAAAGTTCTCTAGACATTAGCGGCTCAGGATGTCAGGACCAAAATTAGTAATCACACGACCGCCATACATATCGTCAGGGCCGCTAATGAAGTTATAGTTTTGCGCCATGTCTTCAGTACGTTTCAACGTTTGTAAGGCGCTTTGCTCGTCCTCAGCTGTATAGCTTTCAATACTGGCAGAAGTCACAGCACGATTTGCAAACATCCGTGCCGCACGAATCATTATGTAACGACGACCGGTTTCTGGAATGCTGTCCCAAGGAAGTTCTTCAATAATCTCAGCAACAAGATCACTGGTGTTACCAGTCGTTGCTACACCAATGCTGCTTCTCAGATCGTATGTATTCTTAACGCGATCAAAAAGCCTAAGACCACGAAGAACAAACCTTTGTGAAGGGTAGGTAAGCGGGTTAAACCGGACAGCCAGGGTGTTACCAGGAAGCTGGGATTGACCTGTAGAAGCGTCCAGAGGAATGGAGTCATAAAGCATCGTGTTCCAAGACCAGCCTGCTCCTTGGACCTCACGGCTGACTTCATCCAAGGTACGCTCAGCAAGACTAGCGTCACCAGTTAGTGGTGGATTAAGAGAGTTGATAGGAGCTTCGCCAATAATGGCAAGAAGCGTGTTAACTGCACTGAGTTTACTGGTTGCCATTATCGCAATAAAAAGGGGGAAACATTTCTGCTTCCCCCATTGTATTGGTAATTAACTAGAACCTATTTATCAATAGGGGTTGCCGTCGTGCAGCAGGCTGACGCAGCACTCAGGACGCAGCACACCGTGACCCACGGCATAGCTAGCAACCATCATGGTGCTCTGAGTCATTGCTTTGTACTCAGAACCAGTCATCTGCATCGAAACGTCCTTCAGGGACACAGTACCCACAGCTTCTTTAGTGAAGCAGAGGCCGAAGCAGTTGGCGATGGAGCTGGTGTTACCCTGCTCATCTTGCCAGTAATCGTTGTAGCCAGAAGCAGCCTGACCGTCAGAGCCGTCGCGGCCGTTGACGTAGTTAGGACGCTCACCACGGGTGGTAGCGGCTTGGTTGTTAATACCAACGTAGGTCTGACCAGAGGTATAGCTGTTAATACCCAGGTGGTTAGAAGTACGCAGGGTAAAACCAGCCACAGAAGCAACACGGTTAGAAGCAAAGGTGCCGTTAGCACCAGTACCACCGTTGAAGTCAGTGTTGATTGCGCGGTCAGAAGCCAGAACGTCGTAGTAGGCGCCAGGGCTCAGAACACAAACGCGACCGTCCTTAGGAGCATCCTTTTCGTCCAGAGCTTGGCAAGCTTTGAACAGGTTCTCAACGATCAGATCGCCGCGAGCGTTACGGTCAGCAGCACCGTTGAGGTTAATCCCGGTATAGGAGGTACCACCAGGCAGTGCATTCAGAACGAACAGACGCTCGCCAGCGGTGAAGGCTGCCAGAGAGCCAGTACCGATAGCGCTGATGGGGCTGATACCGAAGGTGGCTGCACCGTTGGTAGGAGCGGTGGTGATGACGGCATAAGCACCGGAATCTTCACCGTAAACAACTTCACCCACTGCCCAGTAGCTGAGTTCAGCGGTAGCGAAGTTAGCGCTCATGGTGATGGTGGTACCCGAGACAGAGCTGTAGGTACCGCCTGCGATTTGGAAGCGCTTGGAATCCCAGTCCTTGACGCGACCGTCAGACTCAGAAGCAGTCAGCAGGGTGCGAGCAAGGCGCTGGTCATAAGCCCGAGCCAAAGCCCTGCCCAATTCCGTGGAATAGATGCTCCTCACGTCCCAATGAAGTTTGGCTTCATCGAGGTCGTAGATCGAAGCATCAGCAATAAGAAGGTCATCAATGGTGATGATCTTCTCACCGATCATGCCTTTGTTACCTTGGCCAACAATCCAATCACCAGGACGGTGGTAACGGCTAGAGAAGCGACCAGTAATGGGGAAGCTTGCAGACTTGCCCGAAGAGATCGAGCGCTTCATCGTGAGATCTTTAAAGATCGTCTCACGGTTGAACGTGGTCAGAACTTCGCCAGAAAAAATTTTAAGAAAATTAGCGTTTTCACGCTCAAAGTTACCGGAGGCGGAACCAGCGTTATATTGAACGCCATTAAGTCCACCCAACCGGCTAAGAGATGCAAAGTCAGGCATCGTTAGTTAGTAGGTAGGAATGATTAACTGCGCTCGCTTTCACTGTTGTTATCGCCTCAGCGGCAACAATGTTTACGTTCGCTTACTCAAATACTAACCCCTAGGACCAAGAACGTCGCTGCGAAGCAACTTATCTTGTATGTCTTGGGTGTAAGCAGGGTCTTGCAAATAACGAGGATCGTTCATTGCAGCCATAACTTCTTGACTTGAACGGAACACATCACTGCTGTTACCAGACAGCTTGCCACCAATCAAATCAGGCTCATAACCAGCGTTCTCTTTAAACGCAAAGTACAGAGACTGCAAAGCGTTACGAGCTCGGTAGTAATCTCCGCTGTTAACTTCGCGGTTGTAAGCCTCTAGCTCTCCAGCTTCAAGGTTTTCACGAGCCCAACTCTGAACAGCTGAAAAGTTTTCTTGACCACCAATACTTTCCATAATGGTGGACTCTTCTTCTTGAGACAGAACAACAGGTTCTTGATCCTGCTCTTCTGCTTCAGAAGGCTGTTCATCTTCATTGGTGTCGTAACCAGAACGATTACCCAGCTTCTTCTCAAGCTCTTGATAAGCCTTTAGGAGGTCATCAGGGTTTTTGAATTTGCCACCAATGAGTTCGTCTTGAGCTTGCTGCTGTTCTTGCTGTTCAGCTTCCTGAAGAATTTGCAAGTCTTGTTCGTTGTACGCCCCAGTTTCCTGAGACAGCACACCATCAGCAATAACTTCCATGATCAACCAATACGCAGGGTGAGATCAGGGTACACCCAAACTGGCCGTTTATTCTTAGCAGCGTTTACATACTGCTCGTACAGCGCAGGCTTCTCTTCTTTAAGGCGATCTAGAAGTTCTTCAAGCTTAGTTTTCTTAGGAGCTTCAGCTTCAACTGCTTTAGCCACCGCCGGTTGCGGTTTCTTGCTCGGCTCGGATTGAGTCATTTTCAGCTTTAACTAGTGCGGCCTGTTTAGCAGGATCGTTGTTAGGATCTTGCGCGGCCATTTGTTGCTGCATCATCATAGCTTGTTGTTGTTCTTCTGCCATAAGTTCTTCTTCGCTCTTGATGAGTTTGTACGTATCAAGACCGTCAGAAGCAGCAAGACGAGTAATAAGCTCTCGGCTATTAACAAACTTCGCCATAGCTTCCGGTCCCAGAGTTCCGGCCAAGGTCTGTAAAAACTCAATGAGCTTGGCTTTGTCGTTACCACGACCGAGGGCGTCAAGGCCGGTAGTGATCTGAGGTTTGACAACATCCTTAGGAAGACGAGGGAGACGACCTTGCCGCTCCATCATCGCCATCTTGCGGTTCACGAGAGGCAGTTGTAACTCAATCGAAAGAATCGAGTAGATGCCGCCAAGACCTGCTTCCAGTTCTTGAGCCACCATACGGATCTCTTCAGCCGTCACACGGTCACGACCAGAGGCACCGGCTTGGATGGCACTGTTAAGAAGGAACGCAAAGCTCAGGCGTTGCTCGATCCTTGCAATGGTGTTGAGAGCAACCGTGAGATCTGCTTGCTTCTGCATTTGCAGAGGAGCCACGTCATTTGGGTTGCCTGCCACAATTGATCCATTGGCAGCCCGAGCAAGAGCGTCAGGACGAGTCGTGCCGTTTGGATTGCAGAGGAAGATGATCTTGGCTGCTGCTGCACTACCTTCGACAATGGCTTTGCTGAGGTACTCAAGGCTCTTCAGGTCACCGAGTAGTTCTTCGCAGTAACCACGTCCATAAGCTTCGTGAGCCACACGGAACATACGAAGAGGAATCCAAGGGCTCTTATCAATAGGAACAGAACCAGGCTTACCAACAGGCTTGTTGTACGCCTCTTGTTGCCAGTTACAACGATCCTTCTTGTAATCCCATTTGACGTGGGTATAAAGGAAAACAGTTTTGTCTGCAAAGCCACCTTCAGTCTTTTTAGGCGCAATACCTTCTGGAAGAACTTCAGGGTTGACCTCTTCACGGACCACAACCTCAAGGATGTTTCCTTCAGGATCACGATTAAGTACAAACGATTTGAGTGGATATACCCTGGTACCATTTTCGGAAACGTAGAGAAGCGCGTTGCCACCGATGATAAGGTGCTTCAGCGCTTCAAACAGTGCAGTGCGATCACCTGACTCTTCAATGTCCCGCATCACGGAACGTTCCATCAGGGACAGCTGCTGATCAAACTGCGACTGAAGTTCTTTATAGTTATCAAGCTCCTGCTTGAGCTTCATATCGTCTACTGAAAGACGAAAGAAAGCTTGGTTAGGAGGAAGCAAAGCAATAAGAAGTTTGCTTGCTAAGTTATTTACACCACGAGCTCCTAGACCTTGGTAGGTAGTAGCAATTTTGGTGTAGATATTCTTTCCGCTGCTACGGTCGTTATCGGTAATAAGAGTCGGCAGAGTGTACTTACTGCACTCAATGGCACGATCAAGATAAATAGTCTTTTCCGGCTCAAGAGCCGAATAACGAGCCGCAGCGTTAGACATTCAAACCACCAGCTGAAGTTTCTGTTCCAATACCAAGACCTCCGCCGGTCCCAGCAAACGGAGATTGTATCTCTAAACTAGTACGCATTGCTTGCGGCGTACCAACTCGACGACGTACTTTACTCCCAACAGGAGCAGAAGACATCTGGCGTTGAATGGCAGATTGAAGCTGCTGCTGCTGAATGGCAAGAGCAGAAGAACTTCTTTGTTGAGCAATTTGCCGCATAGCACTTTCTTGTGCCATCTTTGCGGCTTCAGCTGCTTGTGTAGTCTGTTGTTTAGCTAAAGCAATAGACGCTTCAAACTGCTGTTGACGTTGAGCTGCATCAGCTTGAAATTGTTGAGCTTGAGCTAAAGCAGCAGCCCTAGTTTGTTGAGCTTGTTGAGCTGCAGCTTCTCTAGCAGCTTTTGCTTGATCTGCTTGAGCAGAGCTGGTTTTTGACATTTGGTAACCAGCGTAAGCACCAGCACCTGCTGCAGCCAAACCAACTATAAGTTTTGCCCAATCGTTAGCCATACTTTGTTTCCTCCTGGAGGTTGTACTGATCTTTCAAATGGCGTACAACGGACACCTGACCAGCAGAAAACCAAATAAGTTTCTCTTCCATACTAAGGTCGGGAGACTTATCAGGATAAAGTTCCTCCAAGTATTTGATAATCTCGGGATCAATGTAAGCAATCATATATTCAAGCCAGTTGAAGTAACACGGCCAGCGGCTGTTCCACCATAACCACCAATGCCAAGACCGGAACTAACCCTAGTTCTAGTTCTACCAGGCTGGCCTACCGTGGCTCCTGCTGTTTTTCGTTGTTGCGCTCTAGCTACTTGAACAGTTTGTCTTTGAGATTGTTCTAGCTGAGACTGCTGAATCTGAGCTTGAGATCTGCTTTGAGCGGAAACAGCAACGGCCTTTTTAGTTGCAATTCCTGCAGCTTTTTGTGCTGCTTCTACTTGCGTCTGCGCTTCAGCAAGAACTCTGGCTTGCTCTTGTCTTTGAGCTTCAAGAGCAGCAGCTGCAGCGGCAGCCTTTTGCTGAGCTTCATAATTACCCCAAGCTTGTTGAAAGCCTGAGCTACCCCGAGCGGCAGCCCGCATTTGACTTTCAATTCTGGCAACTTCACCACCAGTAGGATTCCGTCTAGTATTGCCGTCAATAATTACGGCGTTTCTATACTGAGAAACCTGTTGAGCGTATTCAGTGCCCGGAAAATACTGATCAAAAAACTGATCTTGGGAAAGCGCCATAGCCCTACTTGAGGTTTATATCAAGCGTAGCTTGGGAGATCAGAGTTACTCATCTCGAAAAACGCTGGCATACGAGCTCGTTGTGTTTCGATGAGACCCTCTGCTTTACCTGCGTACATCAAGCTGTCGCTCTGGTCGAGCCAGAACTGCCTATCCAGGTATTTGTCGTCTGACTTGCCCAGGGGCTGCATCACCCAATTAATGGTTGCCTTGCGGAGGCGATCCAAACTAGGAGAAACAGTGAGGCCAAGCTCACGACATACCAAGCTATTGGTAGCGACGTGTACTT
>Ga0208019_1000378_pt1 | contig 24286 bp, 29 predicted proteins | sample CB_VirMetaG_5_FD_184540 | JGI IMG/M metagenome (GOLD analysis project Ga0208019, IMG submission 184540) | Freshwater to marine saline gradient viral communities from Chesapeake Bay - CB_1508_1D Viral MetaG (SPAdes) (version 4) | ecosystem: Environmental > Aquatic > Marine > Coastal | place: USA... | reverse complement strand
ATATTCAGTTGACACTCAAACTTGTTTACCCTATCACCATGACGCAAGTTTAGTCACAGGATCTGTAAAACTCAATGATGACTATGATGGTGCAAACCTTGTATTCCGCAGACAGAATGTAAGCAATTCCGACATCGCTGTTGGTAGAGCGGTTCTGTTTCCTGGACAAGTGACTCATGGACACGAATGTAATGAGTTGTTGTCTGGTGTAAAATACAGTTTGACCATGTGGAGTTCTCGTTATCCTGGAGACATTGGTGGATAAATATTATAAATAGAAGAAAATAATTCCTCCAATCAAAGGAAAAGATATGGCAATCGAATACAAATGGGAAATCCTTTCTCTCTACACTGCTCCCAGCGAAGATGGTCTTAGCAATGTTGTTAAGAAAATCAACTGGCGTTTTCAGGCAACTGATGGGCAGCATTATGGTGATTCATATGAGGTGACTGAACTCTCTGCTCCTTCAGCGGATGGTTACATTGCATATGACGATTTGACCGAAGAAACTATTGTTGGTTGGATCAAAGCCAATAGAGATTATGATGATCTTGTTGCATTAGTTAATCAAAGATTGCAATCCAATAAAACACCATCCATTGTGGAAAAGAATCCACCATGGGAATACCCAATTCAGGTTGATGGAACAGAAGAATATCTGGTTGTAATTGATGACCAACCAAACGATCTTGATAAAATTTGGGGACCATTGCTTTGGGACTCATTTAAAATCAATAAAGGTTTGGTTGAAAGAGGGATTGAAGATGTTTCTGTTCCAGACGATATGACTGTGTTCAGAAAGGGATTATTTCCTGTAGACGAACCACTTGTGTTAAACGATCGTGCAAAGATCTATCGTGTAGGGTATTCTGCACAACCAGAATATGATGAAAAGTATCAAACCAAATCAAATTTGTCTTGGGTGACAGATACTGGTCGTGCTGTCGGAACTTATTTTCTTTCTGATAAAACGGTTGACGAAATAAAAACCTCGTTTAAAGAAATTGCACAGCAAGAAAGAAACAGAAAGATGTTTGCTGGAACAGAAATGGAATTGAATGGCGAAACCGTTTCAACTTATACTGATTCTGGAACTTATTTGTTAGCATTGAACAAAGCAAATTCAATGTCAGATTCTGACACTGTGAAATGGAAGCTGGTGAATTCTTGGATTGTTGCAAGTAAAGAAGATTTGGTTGCGATTGCAAATTTTATTGATTCTAAGATGCAGGAATATTATGACGAAGAATATGCATATGTTCAACAAATTGATGCATGCACTACGGTGGAAGAACTAAAAACATTGTATAACTCAGTAATGGGAGAATAACAATGGCACTTTGCGCTTCTGGAGCAATGTCACTTGGTGGAGCAACCACTGGGAGAAGTGTTAATCTAGAACTTGGATGTTCTGCAACAGCATCAATTAATATGAACAGAGCAGATGTTCGTTCTCTAGCAGAAAAAGCGTCTGGTTGCATTCGCATGTCGGATTTCTATGGAAAAAGTTCCGGACCTGTGACGCCAACAACACTTGGCACATATTATGCTGATCATGGGGGATATTACACAGGAACACAATCTGGATATTATTTGTTTGCTTCGATAGTGACTGCATCGGGATGTAAATGGAAAACCACACAATCACTTTCTAGTGGAACAACATCAACTACAAATGGGTATAGCAACACCTATGCACAAAAGAACGCAACACATCCATTATTCAATTATGTTGGCAGCTTAACAACGGCAGGGTTTTCAGATTGGTATATTGGGGCGACGTGCGAACTTCAGCAACAATATACTAACAAATCATGTGGAAGTCAAGGCTATTCTGGCTGCCTCCATTGGGCTTCGACTGAGCAGAATGCGCTGTTCGCATATGGTATCATCTTCAGCAACGGTAACTTGCTCTCCGACGTCGCCAAGTGTCTCGGCATCTACTGTGGTCGTCCTATCAGGCGATCACCCATTTAACTATTTTTCTATTTAAAATATGGCACTCTACACAACACTGCCTCTATATAAAGTAACATATGAATTGCTTAAATTGACTACAAATGTTGTTAAGCATTTTCCCAGAGATTTTAAATATTCTCTCGGTGACAAATTAAGAAACGAAATAATTGAATTGGTAGTCAAAATATCTAAAACTTAGATCTTCAATAAATAGCTATTTTGGGTTGATTAAACACGCAAACACTTTCAACCAAAAAAATAAATTTGTGAAAACAAACCCCAAGTTAAAATTTGATCGTAAAATTAGCAAAGTTATATTATAAGGAATCTATATTATGAACATTATATCTGCATTCACCACTCCAATTTGGGAATCAACGCATTCAGATTTTTCTGAACACCAACAAAATTTTATTGACTGTGTAAAAACTGCAGAAACAAATAATCCAAATCCAGAACAAAAGTTTTTTCACAATGGATACCAGTCTCCAAGAAATATTCTGCAACATCAAGAGCCGTTGTTTCCTCTTTTTGACTATGCAATCCAAACAGCAGAAAAAGCAACAATCGATCTTTCGTTTGTTCCCTCTCGCTGCTTTATCTCAAGTGCATGGGTAAATATCGCAAAATCTAAATCTGCTGTTTTGTTCAATACAACACAAAGAGATACATTTACAGGATTGGTGTTTTTGAAAGCGCCACCAGAAAGCGGAAAGTTGTTTATCTCTAATCCTGGAACCAATACCTCCTGGCAAGGAAATGCGCTGATTGAATACAAGAACAAATTTAACAGCGAAAAGATGCACATCCAACCAGCAGAAGGTCAGCTATTTGTATTTCCTTCTTATCTTTCTTATGGAATTGAACCAAACAACCATGATGAAGAAACAATCTGCGTTGTGATGTCTATTATTGCTATTCCAGAAGAAGCATGGAATGAACAACAAAATTCCTAAGATTATTCATCATATTGCACCAAAAGACAAAGAAAGCTGGCATCCAATCTGGGAACAATGCTATCCTTCTTGGAAACAACAATTTCCAGAATTTGAGCATAAGCTATGGAATGATGAGGAAGATATAGATTCTTTGGTAAGAGAGCACTATCCAGAATACTGGAAATTCTACTCTTCTTTTCCTGTGCACATCATGAAAATTGATTTTGCAAGATTTTGCATATTGCATAAGTATGGTGGAATCTATGTAGACATGGATGTCTTTTGTTATAAGAACTTTTATGGTGAATTAACACAAGATTTTCATATTGTTCAGGCACCATACGGCGAAAAATGGATGAATGGCGAATTACAGGTAGAGAATTGTTTGATGTGCTCAACAAAGAATAATGAATTTGTTTCTAGATTGATCAATGAATGCGAACCAAATTACAATGCCAAGGTGAAACCGAAATTCAACAAAAAAAGAATGGGCGATAATGTCACATCACACTTGATCGGAATCACTGCTGGTCCAAATTATGTTTCTCAGAAAATGGAAAAATATAATCTAGGGGGAAAAAATATTCTTCCAGGAAAGTTATTCAATAACCATGGGCTATCGTATAATCCCGAATATAGAACCAAACATTTGCTCACTGGAATGTGGGGAAAAGAAGTTTTGCTTGGAACTAAAGAAAATATGATGAAAAAGAGTATTGAAGAATACTCAAAGTATGCAAATTTAAACGGAGAATTTGATCTGTTCAAAGATTATACTGATGGCAATTATATTAAATGATGAAAATCCCAGTCTATATCTTTTCTTACAACCGTTTGCAGTATCTAAAAAATGCAATCAATTCTGTTGAGAAATTTTATCCATACAGCACAATCTACATTGTTGATGACGGAAGTGATGATGCTGATATGTTGGAATTTATACAACAAAACACAACAATGTACAATTTTATTTTTCCAAATAGTAGTGTTTGCGGCGATCGGGGGGGATTATACGCCAACTTAAATTATTGTGTTCATCATGCCCAACAGCATGAATATGAACATGTATTGTTTATGTTCGATGATATTCAAATAGTGAGAAAGGTGAACGAAACAGAGTTAATCAACGACATTAATTTTCTATTCGAAAATCCAAAAAAAATGTATAATATAGTTCCAGCTTTTTTCCCAATAACAGAAAAATATATTGGAATTGATGCTGCACTAGATGTTTGCGATAATTACTATGTTTTGAGAGATGGATTCGATATCCCAACACAAAGATTCAATGAGCCTGGGGTCTATTCCATTAAAAACTTCATTTCTCTAATGGAAACATTTGAGAATTCGGAAAGGCAAAATCAGAAAAAGTGTAAAGAGAGAAATTTGTTTTCCCCACATTCTTGCTTTCCCATTGGTTCGAGGCTTCCGTTCCAAGAGTATACAAGAAGGGGGAGAGACATAAAAGCAATCACATTTCTAAACAAAGTTTCGCAAAGAGGATTTTATCCATTTGAGGATATGCCATCCACTATCATTGACATGTTGTTTAATAGAACAAAAGATAAATTGGCATATGCAGAAAAATGGCTTCGTGCACCAGGTGTACCACAAACCATATGGAGTTTTTGGGGTGAAAGTTTTGGTGTAGAACTACTTGGTGGAGATGATGAAAAAGAACTTGCCGAAAAGTTATTTTGGATAGAAAATAATGTTGAAGACCATTCAACGGCAGATAAAATGATAATTGATTTGTGTGAGACATACCTTGAAGACAAAAAAAATTCACTCTACATCTATAATTGAAGACAGCGTTGTTTTAGGATGCAATGTAGAAGTTGGTCCGTATACTGTCATCGAAGGCAATACCACGATTGGAGATGGAACAAAAATTGGTCCATTTTGTCATCTGGGTGGAATGCCACAAGATCCAAATTACTCTGGAGAAAAAACAACGCTAGTAATCGGCAAAAATTGTAGATTATCTAACTATGTTATGATTGACTCTGGGTCAAAAAATGGTGGGACACAAATTGGAGACAACTGCTTCTTTATGACTCATAGTGGAATTGCGCATGATACTAAAATTGGAAACAACTGCACATTTTCAGTAAACGCTGGGACAGTTGGAGAGTGTATTGTAGAAGAAGGTGCTTTTTTTGGAATAGGTGCAAAAATTCATCAACAAGTTAGAATTGGTAGAATTAGCATTTTAGGTGGTAACAGTTTTGTCGCTAGAGATGTGTTGCCATATTCAATGATTGAACACGGTAAGATGAGAGGTGTAAATTTAGTTGGATTGAAACGAAACGGATTTACAACAAAACAAATAAAGGTTCTAATACATCTATACAAGATTCTTTTGGAAAAACAAATGACCTTTGATTCCTGGAAAAAAATGTTACCCGAACACTTGCCAAAAGAGGAAATTGGTCATATAATTAAATTTATTGACAAAGAGTCAGCCAGACATTATACTTTATAAGATGGAAATTGTTTTTTTATTCGGTTTTCTGTATGCTTGGGCAACAATGTTTGCCTACGGAATCTACATTCATCGATCTTTGTGTCACAATTATGTGACATTTCATCCATTAGTAGCTAGATGGTTTGAGTTTATTTTATGGGTGTTGCACACAATCCCAGAAGTCAGAGTTTTGATGCGCCACAAAGAACACCACATGTTTTCTGATACAGAAAAAGATCCACACAGCCCATGGACCAAAGGGATGGCTAATCTTCTTTTATTCTGGCCAAGCAAAAAATTCATCTCAATCATCAAAGGGATGGTTTTTTCGCCTCTGTCAAAATACGATACAGAAAACATACCAAAACAATATGAAAGATATGCATCCTCGTTTATGTACCGATATCCACATATTGGGCAAATATTATTTCTGTTGTCCAATATGATTTTTTTCGGTATAATAGAAGGAATGATTGTTTTTATCTTGTCTTTGTTTGCGGCAATGTTATACACCTACACTGTTGGGCAAGGACTTGTACATATTGTTGGATACAGAAATTTCAACTTGAAAGATAAAAGCAGAAATATTTTTCCTATTGGATTGCTGCTGGTGGGAGAAGAGTTGCACAACAATCATCATAAATTTGCCAATAGGTTAAATTATAAGCAAAAGTGGTACGAGGTTGACTTTGGTTATCTTTTTATCAAATTACTTGAAAACATTAAATTATGTAGAATAGAGGTCTCTAAATGAAAGTTAGCAAAATTGATGGTCTTGGAAGGTTTGGCACATATATCGATGATGTTGACCTCAACACCATTTCTGATGATGAGTGGAACGAGATCGGCAAAATTCATCTAGAAAGTCTTGTGACTGTAATTCGTGGCAACGATTTGTCACATGAAAAATATTATGACTTGTTGATGAAGTGGGGACCAGCTCGATGGAACCGACCAATTGCTTTCTATAACAAATATGGTAAGCCATTAAAAGAATTGGTGTTGAATAAAGAGTTGGATGAAGAAGATCAAAACACCTTCGATAATGGTCGCCGTTGGCAACCAGATAAGAAGCGTCCTGGAATGATTCGTGTGACTCCAAAGAAAAATTCAAGAGGCGAATCTCTTGGTGCATTTGCCGATGGTGAATTGCTTTGGCACAGTAATGAATGTGGTGATACTGCATTTACTCCAGGCGTCGGTCTTATGGGATGGGAATGCATGAAGGGAACTGCAACTGGTTTCTGCACAAGTCCTGACTGGTATGAAAAACAAACTGAAGCGTTCCGCAGCGAACTTGATGAAATGATTGTGGTGCACAACTACAAACCAAATTCAGTCAGCCCGATCGTAATTGAGAGTCAAGAAAAGTTCTATCAGAACAACTTCTCACCAGAAAAGGACATGCTGGTTCCTCTTATCATTAAGAGTCCAGGTGGCGTCAAGGGTGTTCATTTTGGTATCAATACCTTTGATCGTATTGTTGGTATGAGTAAAGAAGATAGCGATAAGTTGTTTGCTAAGATTCGCAAAGAAATGATCACGCCAGAATATACATACGATCACTGGTATGAAAGTGACAAAGATATTCTTTTGTTTGATAATAGTATCACTCTGCATAATCGTTCTGTCCATGATAGTGCACCAAATCGTGTTGGGTATCGTGTACAATATGACTTCGACAAATTGACTGGCGAAACATATAATCCATTCTATCAAGAAGAATTTAATGAAGTTCGTAGGAGCAGAATCGATATTCTCAACACAGCAATGGAAGGGTTGCCGATGTGGTAATTCCATATTATGATCTGAATGCGGTACAATCAGAATACCTGCAAGAGATGCAAGATGCTGCAGCATCTGTAATCTCAAGTGGGAATTATATTTCAACCACCAACAGTTTCGAACCATTATTCGCTGAGTATGTTGGTGCGCAGTATTGTATTGGAACCAACTCTGGAACATCCTCTCTGCAGCTTGCTCTAGCCGCTCTCGGAATTGGTCTTGGTGATGAGGTCATAACCGTTGCTCATACATTCAAAGCGACTGCTGCTGCCATCATACACGCTGGAGCAACTCCAGTTTATGTTGACATTGACGATACATTCACAATGGACGCTTCAAAGATCGAAGAAGCAATCACCAAAAGAACAAAGTGTATTTTGCCAGTGCATCTGTATGGTAATGTTGCTCCGATGAAAGAGATCATGAAGATTGCAAAAGAACATAGTCTTTATGTCATTGAAGACTGCGCTCAAGCGCATGGCAGCAAACTAGACGGAAAACATGTTGGCACATTCGGTGATGTTGGTTGCTTTAGTTTCTATCCTGGAAAAGGATTGGGTGCGTGCGGCGACGCTGGGGCTGTTGTCTGTAACGATGAAGCATTGTATAATAAAATGTTTAAGATGCATTCTTATGGCGAAGGCTGCATAGGATTTAACTTCAGAATGGATGTGCTTCAAGCAGAAATTCTTAAAGTAAAATTGAAATACTTTCCAGAGATCTTAAAGAAGAAGCAGGAAATTGCTGGCGAATACAATAAACATTTTCACGATGTTTCTGTGAGAGAAGGTGTTGAGCATTCATATCACATTTACCCAATTCTTATAGATAATAGAGAAAAGTTTATTGAAGAACGCAAAAACAAACTTGAGCTGAGAATGCATTATGAAACCCCTGTGCATAAAACAAAGGGATATCAGCAACCATGTTATCTGCCAGTTACAGAACAAATATCGTCAAGGCAGGTAAGCGTTCCAATTTATCCTGGTGTAGACTATAAAAAGATTATTGAGTTATTATGAACACAACATTTATTGTTACTGGTGGTGCTGGCAGAGCGGTTTGCTCAATCCCTGCGTTTGAGAAGTACCACAGATTGAATCCAGAGGATGATTTTAGAATCGTTGTTCATGGATGGGATATGTTGTTCTGGAGCCATCCAATTCTTCAAGACCGAGTATTTAATGCTGTGCAAAAAGGATTGTTCGAAACCGTGTTCAAGAATAACAGAACTGTCATGCCTGAACCCTATCATGCGTATGAGTTTTATAATGAACAAATCAATCTGATCGAAGCATGGGATTATGCAATCAATAACACATGCGATCATTCTGATCTAAAACAAGAAGGCTATCTTTATCTTTCACGATATGAAAAAAAGCAAGCAAAGCAATTTGTAAATAATCTAAAGAAAGACAAGAATAAAAAACATTGCGTTGTCACGCAGCCGTTTGGGTCTGGAGTGGAGTTGATCGACAATATTCCGCATGACGATACAAGCAGAAGCATAGAACAACATGATTATTATGAGATTGTCAATCATCTTCATAAAAACAGTGTCGTTCTCTATTCAAGCCAAGAACAATTTAAACGGTCAGATGATAACATCACCATCTCTTTTGATGGCACTCATCCAACATTACCATACTTCAGATTATTAATGGGTCTTATTTCAGAATGCGATTATTTTATTGGTTGCGATTCTGTTGGTCAGCATATTGCAAGAGCATTTGGGAAACCAGGGATGATATTGATGGGGGCGACTGGAGACAAATGTTTTAGTTATCCTGACCATTTCAGAATATACAGAAACGGAACACCAAGATATTTTCCATGGAGACTTGCTGAACCAGATGCTATGTTTGCTGCAAGAATGAACGATGGTATGATGGAAATGACAAAAGAATCATTAGAAGAAATAAAAGCAATTATTGATGAAGATCTTGGCGAAAGAACTTCACACACATATACGCAAACATCAGAATCTGTATTTAATTATGATTAAAATTCCCATTTCAATAGGAGAACTGTTTGATAAAATCTCTATCCTTGAGATCAAAAGTGTCAGAGTTGAAGATGATCTGAAGCTGAACAACATAACAAAAGAGTTGCAAATGCTTTCTGACATCGCACCAGAATGTGATACAAAATTGTACATGAAACTCAAGTCAACAAATGAACAACTTTGGGATGTCGAAGAAAAACTGCGACAAAAAGAACGCAACAATGAGTTTGATAACGATTTCATTCAGCTTGCTCGTTCAGTCTACAAATTAAATGACCAGAGAGCAGACATAAAATACATGATCAACAGATTATACAATTCTGAATTGGTTGAAGAGAAGTCTTATGGATAATGAATTAACAATAGGATATCCGTTTGTTACGCCAATCTGGAATTGTAAATTTCCAGACTTTATCGCACACAAACAATCGTTTATAGATACTGTTCGCAAATTTAGAAATGAGAACGAAGGAATACAAAAGTCAAACATCGGTGGAGGATATCAATCACCATTTAATTTGATGCAAGAACAAACACTTTCCCCCTTGTATGACTACATATTAGACCAAAGTGTAAAGGTTTGCGAACAATTAAATATTTTTAACATCAATATTGGAATTTCTGGTTCTTGGGTAAATTTTAACGACACAAAATCTTCTTCTAATATATTACACAACCACGAAGGAATTCTTTCGGGAATATTCTATTTGAACGCACCAGAAGGGTCAGGTAATCTGATTTTACAAAATCCTGGATTAAATACATTATGGGAAGGAGTGAGATTTGTAGAATCCAGAAATGAAATGACAGGGGAACTAACTAATATTGTTCCTGTTGAGGGCGAGATTATTATTTGGCCATCTTATCTGAACCATGGCGTTCATCCAAACAACCATGACAAAGAAAGAATATCAATAGCATTTAATGTGAGTGGAGTGCCTTCTTATGAGCGATAAACTATTCTTATTTACTGGCGGATTTGATCCGCTGCATAGCGGTCATCTTGCTGTTATTAATGCATGCCAAGCAGAGGGCAGAGTAATCGTTGGTGTGAATAGCGATGCGTGGCTAATTCGTAAGAAAGGTCAGGCGTTTATGCCGATCGAAGAGCGCAAAGAGATCATGCAAAATATCAGGGGTGTTATGAAATGCATTGAATTTGATGATAGCGACGACACTGCAATCGATGCCATTCGACAAGTTCGTGACGAGTTTGGTAAATCCAATCAGATTATCTTTGTTAATGGTGGCGATAGAACTGCAGAAAATATCCCAGAAATGATATTCGATGATGTTGAATTTAGATTCGGTATTGGCGGTGAGAACAAGAAGAACAGTTCTAGTTGGATCCTTGCTGAATGGAAACACCCAACAGAACACAGAGTTTGGGGAGATTCAATGACCTATTATGAATCAACTCAATCTAAAGTCAAACGACTTGTCATTAAACCTGGAAGTGGCATTTCGATGCAATACCATAACAAACGCAGCGAATATTGGTTTATCGAAGAAGGTGAGGCGCAGATCAATGGTGAGAATTTCACCATGTACCTCAGCAAGCATGAACAATATCATGTCGACAAATGCCGTTGGCATCAACTAATTAATATTGGTTCAGAAGATCTTAAGATTATTGAAATTCAGTACGGTGAAGAGTGCGTTGAGACGGATATTGTAAGAAAATAAATAATGAATGTCAGAATTTCTTTTCTATTACTCGCTTTGGTTAGTACCGCAGGGTGTAGTGCGCTTACACCCATTACAACTCTTCTGGACATAACAGAAGCACACGAAGCAGTACAGAAAGATAAAGAACAACCAACGACAATCACCACCAGAGTAACCAAAAAGAACGGTGAGATTGTCGTTGAGTCTGACTCTGACAAGTCTATTGTTGGTGCTCCAATCATCAATCCTGATTCTAAACCCACATTCAGCACAGAAAAAGCAGTAGACTCTGTTCCAAACTGGTTAATTTTTCTCGCAGTGCTTTCAGGACTTCTTCTTTTTATAAATACGGTTAGACACCATTACAATAAAAAGAAAAATGAGGTGAAACATGATTCCAGTCGAACTAATAACCATGGGTGGTGGCGCACTTATGGGCGGCGTGTTCAAATTCATCGACAACGCTCAGAAAGCGAAAGCCGAGCAAATGAAGATGATGATGGCAGACCGTCAGCAGAAAGCGGACATCGCCAATCAGGAGAGAGAATCCGCATCCAAGTCGGCAGACGCAGCAGCGAATAGAGTAGGCAACGATCCGTTTGCTAAACTAACTCGTCGCATCTTTGTTCTCTCAATGGTTGCATTGGGTGCTTGGGCAATGGTCGGTGGTCTTACTGGTCTTGATATTATTGTTCCGATCACACAGGAAGTTGGTGGTTCTTATTTGTTTGGCATTGTTGATACAAGCAAGACTGTAACAGAATTCGTCAGACTAGAAAATGCTCTCGTACATTTTGAATGGTTGAAGACATCCATTCTTGCAGCAGGTGCTTTCTATCTCGGCAAGAGTTAAATAAGGCAATCCCAATCATTATAAATAGTTCCAGTAGATAACCTCTCTGGGACTATTTTTTTATGGCTACTCCAACTACAAGAACTGAGTTTAAGAAGTATTGCCTTCGTGAACTTGGTCATCCAGTAATCGAAATCAATGTTGACGAGGATCAAGTGCAAGATCGTATTGACGATGCGCTTGAATACTATCGTGATTTTCACTATGATGGATCGTATGAGGACTTTTATAAGTATCAGATCACTGCATCCGACATCACTAACGAATACATCACGCTGCCTGAGTCTATCATTGGTGTTGTAGACATTTTCCCGATTGGTGCAGGACTGAACACCAACAATCTGTTCAATCTTCGCTATCAGATCACACTCAACGAAATTTACGATTGGGCACACAGCACCTTTGCTAACTACACCATGAGCATGGAGCGTATTGCTTTGATGCAAGAATTGTTTGTTGGTAAGCAACCATTTCGTTTCAACAGACACACTGACCGACTCTACATTGACATGGATTGGCAATTCCGTGTAACTGCAGGTGAGTATATTATCATCAAATGTTATCGCACCGTTGAGCCAGATACATATAGTGATGTTTGGGGCGATCGTTGGTTGCGTAAGTATGCAACACAACTCATCAAACGCCAGTGGGGAACAAATCTGAAGAAGTTTAGTGGTATGCAACTTCCAGGTGGCGTTACATTCAATGGCGAACAAATCTACAATGAGGCAGAAGAAGAGATCAAACGATTGGAAGAAGAGATGATCAACACATACTCTCTACCTTCGTTTGACATGATCGGCTGATTTTATTATGCCAACGACAAACTTCTATTTTAATAATTTTGAGAACTCGATGGAGCAAAGGCTCATCGAGAGTCTCATAATTGAATCCATCAAGATCTATGGCATTGATGTATTTTACATGCCAAGAACTATTGTTAAAGAAGACAATCTTTTTGGTGAGGATGTTTTGTCGAAGTTTGAAGATGCATACACAATTGAAATGTACATTAAGTCTGTTGATGGATTCAGCGGTGATGGCGATTTCCTCTCCAAGTTTGGTCTAGAAATTCGTGATCAGATGGTTATGACTGTTTCTCAGCGCAGATTCCATGAAGAAATTGCAGATGCGAATACAACAGATGACATTGGTCGTCCAGCAGAGGGTGATCTTATTTACTTCCCGCTCAATGGTAAGATCTTCGAAGTGAAGTTTGTAGAACACGAAGCGGTGTTCTATCAAATGGGTTCGCTCCAGACTTATGATCTCACACTTGAGTTGTGGGAATACAGTCACGAACAACTTAATACTGATATTGCTGCCATTGATACAATTGAAAGCACATACTCTGGTGATATGGGCTTCTATCAGCTGCTTGATGAGGCTGGCAATAATCTTGCGTTTGAAGATGGCGACACCATTCTGAACGATGGATATCGTGTTGAAGATGCTGATAATCAAGCAAACAACGAATTCTTCACGCAACAAACCAGCGGCACATTAAACTTTGTTGATTGGTCGCAATCAAATCCTTTTGGTGAACTCTGATGCCCCAATATTTCTATAATGGCGTTATCCGCAAATATATTATCATGTTTGGTAGCATGTTTAATGATATGCGTGTCGTGCGCACAGACAGTTCTGGCAATGTAGTCCAAACGATTGGTGTTCCTATTGCCTATGGTCCAAAAGAAAAGTGGCTTGAAAGAATCAACGCAGATCCAGGACTAGACCGTGAAGTTGCAATTCAGCTGCCAAGAATTGGATTTGAACTTACCAGTATGGCATACAATCCAAACCGTGCATTAAATAAGATGCATCGCAACACAAACATTGGATCAAGTGAAAACTATGTCCGTGCACAATACACTCCTGTGCCATATGATTTCAATATCTCTCTGTATGCGTTCTTTGCCAACAACGAAGATGCAATGCAGGTTGTAGAGCAGATTATTCCATTCTTCAGACCAGAGTGGACGCACAGCCTTAAATTGATTCCTGAGATTGGCGACTATTATGATATTCCAACAGTGCTCAACGACATGAGCATTGAAGACACTTACGAAAATGATTTTGCAACTCGTCGTGCAATCATTTATACTTTCAACTTCACCATCAAAGGTTATGTGTTCGGTCCAGTTAGTAACAAGGGTGTTATTAAGAGAACCGTTCTTGATTTTGCTATTAATGCGACAGGCGATTCTATTGGCACTGAAGTTGGTCCTGATGTTAAGATCACACTTGTTCCAGGACAATATGCTAACGGTGTTGCGACAACCAACGCAGCGGCAAGCGTGGCATATTCTTCAATTGATGCCAACAGCAATTGGGATTACGCATTTGACAAAGAAGATTATTTTGATGGAGTGAATAGGCATAATCACTAATGAAAAATTTGACTGATAATATGAATGAGATTTTGGGAATTGAAGGTGACTTGATAATTGATGATCCTAAAGCACCGATTGTAGTTCCTAAATCCAAAGACCAATCCAAAGATATTCAAACTGATTATGAGTATGCTCGAAGCAATTTGTATCAGGTTATTGAAAAGGGTTCATATGCGCTTGACTCTTTGCTTGAACTTGCAAAGGCAAGCGAACACCCAAGAGCGTTTGAAGTTGTGGGTCAGCTGACCAAGACGCTAGTTGATGCAAACAAAGACCTGCTTGCTATCCAAAAGCAAGTGAAAGAACTGAAAAAAGAAGAACAACAAGTTGATGATCCAAAGCAGGTCACCAATAATAATTTGTTTGTTGGGTCAACTGCTGATTTATTGAAGATGATTAAAGATGAATCTAATTGATAAAGGTTATCTTGGTAATCTAAACCTAAAGCGCAAGGGCGTTGCAGTTGATTGGGATGAAGAGAAATTAAAAGAGTTTCTCAAGTGTGCCAAGGATCCAACATACTTTTCAGAAAAATACATTAACATCGTTCATGTTGACCATGGACTCATACCGATTGAGCTTTATGAATATCAGAAAGAAATTATCGAAAAGATTACAAAGAATCGTCGTGTTGCGGTCGTCACAAGTCGACAGGCAGGTAAGACGACAACAGCAGTAGCAGTTATTCTACATTATGTGCTGTTCAACAATCACAAGACTGTTGGACTACTTGCAAACAAAGGTGATGCTGCTCGTGAAATTCTAGATCGTATCAAGATTGCATACGAAGCACTGCCAAAGTGGATTCAGCAGGGGGTCATTGAATGGAACAAGGGTTCTGTTGAATTTGAAAACGGTTGCAAGATTATCGCTGCAGCAACCTCATCCTCTGCCATTCGTGGTAAGTCTGTTTCATTTCTGTATATCGATGAGGCTGCGTTCGTAGAAAACTGGGACGAGTTCTTTGCGTCAGTATTTCCTACCATTTCTTCTGGTAAGACAACCAAGATTCTTTTCACTTCCACACCAAACGGTTTGAATCACTTCTACAAAACTTGTGAAGGTGCGAAAGATGGTTCCAATGGTTACAAGTATGTTGAGGTTCCGTGGTATGAAGTTCCTGGAAGAGATCAGGAATGGAAGAATGATACACTTGCGTCAATGGACTTTGACCTGCAGAAGTTTGCACAGGAATTCGAATGTGAGTTCTTGGGCAGTTCTGGTACACTGATTGAAGGCAACAAACTAAAAGCACTGGTTGCTCGTCGTCCGTTGCAAGAAGGCAATGGAATGTACATGTATGAAGAGCCACAAAAGGATCATGTGTACTTCTGCATCGTGGATGTGTCAAGGGGCAAGGGGTTAGATTACTCCGCATTCCACATAATTGATGCCACGACAATGCCGTATAAACAAGTTTGTTGCTTCCGTGACAATCTGACACCACCTGTTGAATACACGGAAGTAATATATAGAGCATGCACAAAATACAATAATGCTATCGTTCTTGTTGAAGTGAACGATATTGGTGAGCAGATTCCTGCGTTGTTGCTTTTTGATTATGAATATGAACACATCCTTTTCACTGAAAATGCTGGAAGATTAGGTAAAAAGATCTCTGGTGGTTTCAATAGAAAGGGAAGTTCAATTGACAAAGGAATTCGCACCACAAAACAGGTAAAGTCGGTTGGATGTTCTGTGCTGAAATTGCTAGTGGAACAAGACCAGCTGATTGTTAATGACTTCAATACAATAAATGAATTATCAACATTTTCAAGAAAAGGTGTTTCATACGAAGCAGAGCCAGGATGTCATGATGATTTGGTAATGGGGCTAGTGCTATTCGCTTGGCTATCCAACCAACCATTCTTCAGAGATTATACAGACAACAGCACTCTATCAATGCTCAGAGAACGAACAAGAGAGCAAGTTATGGAAGAATTGCTTCCATTTGGTATTATGAATGATGGCATGGAAGAGTACGAAGATGCTGGGTCTGCAGGAGATTGGGGCGGCGATAGTGACATGGCAAATGGGAAGGTGACGAACTACAACACAAATAGCTGGTTCTAAAACCCCATTTTTATAAATATCAATAAATGAAATAGTTGACCTTTACATTCGAAGGAGATAAAAAATGCCTTTCCAAGTATCCCCAGGCGTTAATGTAAGCGAAATCGATCTTACAACGGTCGTGCCTGCGGTCAGCACCACTGAAGGTGCCATCGCAGCCCACCTGAAATGGGGTCCAGTAAACCAGCGTGTGTTGGTGGACTCTGAAGATCGACTCGTTAACATTTTTGGTAAGCCAAACTCAAATACTGCAACTGATTTCTTCACGGCAGCAAACTTCCTTGCCTATGGCAATGCGTTGTATGTGAGTCGTGCGGTTGCGAGTGCTAACAATGCTACCTCTGGTGGCACTGGCACTTATGTCACAAATGAAGATTATTATAACGAATCGTACACCAACATCTCTGGTCATGGCAACTGGGTTGCTAAGTATCCAGGCGATTTGGGTAACTCGCTGAAAGTATCTGTTTGTCAGAATGCAAATGCATGGCAGTCCACAGTATCTACCAGTTACTATGCCACTAAGAACAGCAAGACTGTAACATTGGCTGGTGATGGTCAGGGTTCTTCAAACGCTGAAACACAGTTTGTGGTTGGCGACTTGATCCTGCTTGGTCCAGATTTCGAGAGCCGCAAGATTGCTGCGTTGTCTGGCAACACCATTACATTGAACTCAAACTATACTGGTAACACAGTATCGAATTATGCCACCGACATTACTCGTCGTTGGGAATACTTCAACAACTTCGACAATGCTCCAACCACTACCACATACGCAAACACTGTAAATTCACAGGGTGACGAAATCCATGTGGCGGTTGTTGACGAAGACGGTTTGTTCACTGGTGTTCAAGGAACTGTTCTTGAAGTTTATGCTGGTCTGTCACAGGCAGTAGACGGTCGCACAGAACAGGGTGCTGGTAATTACTACAAAGAAGTGATTAATCAGAACTCACCATATATCTGGTGGGGTGCTCACAACAGTGGTATGACAAACGCTGGTGTTCGTGCTGATCTTGGCACGAATTATCCAGGCACTGATCTTCCTGTTACGAATAGTTTCTCTGGCGGTAAGGATGGCACAACGCCAACTGGAGCGCAGAAGATTCCATTCTATAATGTATTCAAGTCAGCAGAAGATGTTGATGTATCGTTCCTGCTTGGTTCGAATGCAGATGCAACTCTTGCAATTCACTTGATCACAAATATTGCTGAGTCTCGTAAAGACTGTATCGCAGTATTGTCGCCTGAGCGTGCTGATGTTGTTAACAACAATGCATACGAAGGTAAGGAAAGAGATGATATCATCGCCTTCCGTGACAGTCTGCCAAGTTCCTCTTACGCAGTAATGGATTCTGGTTGGAAGTATCAGTACGACAAGTACAACGATGTCTATCGTTATGTTCCTCTGAACGGTGATACTGCTGGTCTGATGGTTCAGACTGATCAGATTCGTGATCCATGGTACAGCCCAGCTGGTTTCAATCGTGGCAATGTTAAGAATAGCATCCGCCTCGCTTACAATCCAGGTAAGGGTGACAGAGATCAACTCTATAAGAAGGGCATCAACCCAGTTGTAACCTTCCCAGGACAGGGTACTGTACTGTTTGGCGATAAGACTATGTTGGCTAAACCTTCTGCGTTTGACCGCATCAATGTTCGTCGTCTGTTCATTGTACTTGAAAAAGCAATTAGTACTGCTTCCAAGTTTACTCTGTTTGAGTTCAACGACGAGTTTACTCGTTCGCAGTTCCGCAATCTGGTAGAACCGTTCCTGCGTGATGTGCAGGGACGCAGAGGTATCACTGATTTCCGTGTGGTTTGTGACAGCACCAATAATACTGGTGAGGTTATTGATCGCAATGAGTTTATCGGTGACATCTACATTAAGCCAGCTCGTTCTATCAACTTCATTCAGTTGAATTTTGTTGCGGTTAGAACTGGCGTTGAGTTCTCTGAAGTAGTCGGTCAATTTGGCTAATAAATAGGATAAAGGAGAACGACAATGGCTTTTAATGTAAATCAATTTGCTGGAGCACTTAAAGCTGGCGGTGCCCGCAGTTCGCTCTTCGAAGTGCAAATTACGAACCCAATCAACGGCGTTGCTGACGCACAGGTGCCATTCATGGCTCGTGCTGCTCAGATCCCAGCGTCTTCGTTGGGTGTCGTTCCTGTGCCATACTTTGGTCGTCAGATCAAGGTAGCAGGAAATCGCACTTATGCAGACTGGACAGTCACCATCATGAATGATGAAGACTTGGCAATCCGTAATGCAATGGAACAGTGGTCGCATGCAATCAATTCTGCTCAGGGCAACCTGAGAACTGCAGGCGGTTCTGCACCTACTCTCTACAAGGCAAACGCACAGGTAACACAATTCGCTAAGACTGGCGAAATTCTTCGTGTATATCAGTTTGTTGGTATCTTCCCATCCGAAGTATCCACAATTGACCTTGGTTGGGAAAATGAAGGTGTCCAGGAATTCTCAGTAACTTTCGCATTTGACTATTGGGAAGTTATTGGTGGAAACACTGGCAACGCTGGCGGTATCTAATCCGTGAAAATGTGATTCGATGGGGGCAGCTAAATAACAATATGCTGCCCCCATTTCTTTGAAATAGGAATATAAAACAATGCAACTTTTCGGATACCAGATCGGTAAAAAGAAAGAAGAAGAACTGCCACCAACAGTTCAAACATTTGCGCCTCCACCAAATGAAGATGGTGCGTTGGCGGTCACAGAAGGTGGTGCTTATGGCACTACCATCGACATGGAAGGGACTGTCAAAAACGAGGCAACCCTTATCACTCGCTACCGTAGAATGGCACAGCAGCCAGAATGCGAAAGAGCAATTGACGATATTATCAACGAAGCAATTGTGGCTGACGAACATGAGCCACCTGTTTCTATTGTACTAGACGACATCGAAAGTCAACCAGAACGAATCAAAGAAATGATTCGTGATGAGTTTGGTTACATTCTTGAGATGTTGGACTTTAACAACAAAGCATACGATATCTTCCGCAATTGGTATGTGGATGGTCGTCTGTTCTACCATATTATGATTGACGCAGCGAATCCTCGTGCTGGCATTCAAGAATTGCGTTATATTGATCCTCGTAAGATTAAAAAGGTTCGTGTAGAAAAGCGCACCAATATCAAAGCGGAGATGACCACAAATCAGTTTGTGCCTAAAGAATACAGAGAATATTTTGTTTATTCTGCACGAGGTCTGATTGCTGGTAATGTTGGTGTTAAGATTGCACCTGATACAATTGCATACTGTCACTCTGGCGTTCTTGATGAGAAGAATACACTGATCTATTCTCATCTGCAGAAAGCAATGAAGCCAATGAATCAGCTTCGTATGCTGGAAGATGCAACCGTCATTTATCGTTTGGCTCGTGCACCAGAACGCAGAGTATTCTATATTGATGTGGGTAATCTGCCAAAGGCAAAGGCAGAACAATACCTGCGTGATATGATGGTTAAGCACAAGAATAAGTTGGTCTATGATGCGAACACTGGCGAAGTCCGTGATGATCGCAAGTTTATGACCATGCTTGAAGATTATTGGTTGCCTCGCCGTGAAGGTGGTAAGTCAACTGAAATCACAACGCTACCACCTGGACAAAATCTTGGTGAATTGGATGATGTAAATTACTTCCGTAAGAAGTTGTATGAAGCGTTGAATGTTCCAATTTCTCGTTTGGAAACTGAAGCACAGTTTAATTTGGGTCGTTCATCTGAAATTACTCGTGATGAACTCAAGTTCTCTCGCTTCATTAATCGCCTTCGTAATCGTTTCACTGAGTTGTTTAATATCCTCCTTGAAAGGCAGTTGTTGCTCAAGGGTATTATCACCAAAGCAGAATGGAAAGAAATTAAGAGTCAGTTGTATTATGACTTCCTTGAAGACAACCATTTTGCAGAACTCAAGAACAATGAGATCCTTGCTGGTAGATTACAATTACTCGGAGATGTTGATCAGTACGCTGGCAAATATTTCTCCGTCGAGTGGATTCGTAAGAATGTATTGATGCAGACGGAGGATGAAATCGATGAGATCGATGAACAGATTGCGGCTGAGGGAGAATTGGCTGGCGAAATGGAAGGAATGGAAGATGGCGACGGGATGGACGCCGATCTGGAACGGTAAGAGAACTTTCGTACAGCGAAATAAATCCAAACGAAAAGTTTTATAAATAGACCTAAAAGGAGTGAATTATGAGCGATTACACTATGCGAGATGCAGTACAAGCGGCATTTGATAAGAATCCATCTGAATTCAGAGATGCGATTGGATCGCTTTTGCTGGACAAGATTCACGATGCGGTAGAAATTAAGAAGCACTCTGTTGCTGCCAGCTTTATGTCTGATGAAGTTGAAGACGAAGCTGACATGTCACCAGAACTAGAAACAATCGAGGACACAGACGATGTCAATTAAAAGTTTCAAAGAATTCGTTGCTGAAGGCACTGGCGCAAACGCTGACGATCTAGTTGGCGAAAAGGACAGCGATAAGGAAGCAACAGAATATAAACCTCGTGCAAAGGGCGAAGAAGAATTTAAGAACATGCACAAGGTTGACAAGAAAAAGCATCCTGTTGCTGGCGACCACCAGTTTGACGGTTCTAGAAAAGAAGTCAAAAAATGAAATCGTTTAAGCAATACATCAACGAAGCATCAGAAATTCGCACTGCGGACGCAAAGCGTGTCAAGGTGCGCAAACCAGACGGAAGTTTTGGTTGGAGAAAGCAGAAGCAAACAGTTGATGTTGAGCGTGGTAATGTTGAAGAAGCCAAGAAAGTAGATCTTGATGGCGTAGAATTGATCATGGGCGCAACCAAAAATTCTTCAGAAGCAGAAAAAGAAGTTGCGAAGGTATATAAAATTTCATCTGCTGAAGCAAAGAAACTCGTTCAACAGGTTATCAAAAAAGCATCAAAGGGTAAAAGATAATGGCACTCAAACCACTTGGTAATACTGCAAACATCAATAGTGTTGCAAACAACTGCTTTTTAGCAACTGCAGTGTATATTGTTGCGGGTGCTGCTGCAACCGTTACCGTTGCAAACACAGCAAACGATGACGGTACTGGTAAGCATGGTAACTATGATGGAAGCGCAGTAACAATTCGTGTGCCAACAACTGGCGTTGTAATTCGTAAGCGTCCATACGATACTGTTGTGGGCACTGGTTGCTATGCCACTAAGGTTGCCGAGGGAGACAACTAATGAAGCTGATTACAGAAGTCGTTGAAGATATTAAGTATCTTTCCGAAGCAAAAGAAAATGGCAAGAAGTCATACTTCATTGAAGGTCCATTCATGCAGGGTAATATCAAGAACCGTAATGGTCGTGTATACCCAACTGAAGTTCTTGACAAAGAAGTTGGTCGATATAACAAAGACTACATTTCTAAGAATCGTGCTTATGGTGAGTTGGGTCATCCTACTGGTCCAACAATCAACCTTGAGCGTGTTTCTCACATGATTACTAAACTAGAGCGTGATGGCGATAATTATGTCGGTCGTGCTAAGATCATGACTGAAACTCCATACGGTGCGATTGTAAAGTCGCTGATGGATGAAGGTGCACAGCTTGGTGTATCAAGTCGTGGTATGGGATCTTTGAAGCAAGGTCGTAATGGCATTGCTGAAGTACAGAACGATTTTTATCTTGCAACAGCAGCGGATATCGTTGCTGATCCATCTGCTCCTAATGCTTTTGTCCAAGGCATTATGGAAGGTGCTGAATGGATCTTTGATGATTCTAAGGGCATTTGGGTCCAAGAATCAGCAGATAGAATGCGCACTGAAATGAGAAAGATGACTGCAAAAGAAGTTGAGGACAAGAAGTTCGCAATGTTCGAGCAGTTCCTAAACTCTCTTGTCAAGTAAAGAATTTATTTTTATAAATAAATTACAATGAGATAACTTAATAGGAGCAATCCAAATGTCTGATAAAGAACTACTCGAAAACGAAGAGGGTCTGGAAGAAGCAAAGGCATCTTTTGGTGTTGATGCTGAAGTACCAGAACCAACTACAAAGGAAAACACTCCTCCAGGTAAAGCACCAAAGGATGAGGATAAGAACAAGAACCCTCAGCAGGGCGACTCTGTTAAGCCAACCAAGGTTAAGGCAATCAATAAGATTGCTGACGCTGTTAAGGGCATGAGCACTGAAGAATTCCAGCGTGTATACGAAGGTCTGATGGCTGCTCTGGAAGGCAAAGAAGTTGTTGCTGAGGAAACTGATGAAGAAACCACTGCCACTCCTGTGCGTGAAATCCGCCAGATCGGTGCTGGTGAAGTAAATGTTTCTGAAGATGTTGCCGCTATGTTCAAGGGTGAAGATCTCTCTGAAGAATTCACTTCTAAGGTAACTACAATCTTCGAAGCAGCAGTTGTATCCAAGGTTAATGAAATTCTGGAATCTGTAACTGTTGATCTGGAAGCTGAAGTTGAAGCTGGCAGAGAAGAGATGATGGAAGAAATGACAAATCGTCTTGATTCCTATCTCGAGTATGTCGCTGAAGAATGGATGGCAGAAAATGAACTTGCTGTTGAGCAGGGTATCCGTGCTGAAATCCAAGAAAACTTCATGAAGGGTCTGCGTGATCTCTTCACTGAAAACTACATCGATATCCCAGAAGAAAAGGTTGACCTCGTTGACGAACTTGCTGCAAAGGTATCTGATCTCGAAGCATCCATCAACGAAGAAATCGAAAAGAACATCGAAATGAAGGCAGAATTGATTGAAGCGAAGAAAGCAATCGTGCTTGACACCGTTTCTGAAGGTTTGGCTGAATCACAGGCAATGAAGCTCGCTTCTTTGGCTGAAGGTGTAGAATTCGATGATGTAGATTCCTATGCTGAGAAGCTGGAAACTATCAAAGAGAATTATTTCGGTAATTCCGAAACTCTCTCTGAAGAAACAAATCTGGATGACGAACCTCTTGATATTGAAGAGGACTCTGTTAAGGCAGTAGATCCAGGAATGGCTGCTTACATGAATGCTATTTCTAAGAGCATCAAGAAGTAAAATTTTATAAATAATTAAACATTAGGCTAAAAGTAACTCGAAGGAGACCTAAAATGTCAAACACTGATGAACTTATCAAGAAGTGGCAACCAGTTCTTGAGCATCCAGACCTGGAAAAGATTGCTGATGCTCATAAGCGTTCAACTGTTGCCCAGCTGCTCGAAAACCAGGAACGCTCTGCTCGTGAGCAGGGTTATGGTTCAGGCGGTTATAGTGCACCTACTCTGTTGGGCGAAGCTGCTCCAACTAACGCAATGGGCGCATCCTCTTCAACTGCAAGCGCAGGTTCTGTAGATACTTTCGATCCAGTTCTTATTTCACTGGTTCGTCGTTCTATGCCAAACCTGATCGCATACGATATCGCTGGCGTACAGCCAATGACTGGTCCTACTGGTCTGATCTTCGCTATGCGTTCACGCTACGATGGCCAGACTGGTACTGAAGCTCTCTTCAACGAAGCTGATGCATCTTTCTCTGGTTCTTATGGTGGTAACACTGCATCTGCAATCGCTGCTAACGCAACTACTGGTGCTGCTCAGACTGGTACTGACCCAGCTGATCGTTCTGCCTCTACCACTGGTGGTGGCTACAATGTTCACACTGGTATGACTACTGCTGAAGCTGAAGCACTCGGTGGTGCTACTGGTCAGCACTTCGCAGAAATGGCATTCAGCATCGAGAAGGTTGCTGTAACTGCAGTTTCTCGTGCTCTGAAAGCTGAATACACCATGGAATTGGCTCAGGATCTGAAGGCAATTCATGGTCTGGACGCTGAAACAGAACTGTCTAACATTCTGTCAGCTGAAATCCTCGCTGAAATCAACCGTGAAGTTGTTCGTACAATCAACTACTCCGCTACTGCTGGTGCTCAGAAGAATACTACCACTGCTGGTACTTTCGATCTTGACACTGACTCTAACGGTCGTTGGTCTGTTGAAAAGTTCAAGGGTCTGATGTTCCAAATCGAGCGTGATGCTAACGAAATCGCCAAGGCAACTCGTCGTGGCAAGGGTAACATCATGATCTGTTCTTCTGATGTAGCTTCTGCTCTTCAGATGGCAGGTGTTCTTGATTACACTCCAGCTCTGAACAACAAC
>Ga0208019_1000377_pt1 | contig 24305 bp, 42 predicted proteins | sample CB_VirMetaG_5_FD_184540 | JGI IMG/M metagenome (GOLD analysis project Ga0208019, IMG submission 184540) | Freshwater to marine saline gradient viral communities from Chesapeake Bay - CB_1508_1D Viral MetaG (SPAdes) (version 4) | ecosystem: Environmental > Aquatic > Marine > Coastal | place: USA... | reverse complement strand
CCTTTTTAGAGTCCGCCAGAACCGTGACATTGCCGCCTGAACCCTGCGTCATGACCACAGATTGGTCAGAGGCGTTCACGATCCAGTAGATCTTCTGCATGTCGTTCGGGCTTACGGTCACGGTACAGGTGCCGCCCGGAGAGCCAGTGAACTTAACTACTGCATGGCGGCCTTCGGTAGAGGTACCATCAGTAGTTGTAAGAGTATATGTGGTAAGACCTGTTAGAGAGATCGAAACTACACCTGTAGCAAGCTCTTCAACCAGCTCCCAGTTGGTATTGGTGGTCTGTCCCCAAGTACCGGACTGCTCGCCGTCTGCAATCAGTTCAATACCCGCTGGTGTATAAGTACTAGCCATAGTGTCGCTCCATTAAGCGGCTAAATCCATCCAAGTGGTTGAAGGTAATTCTCCTCCAGTTCCACGATCCGTATAAGTCGCGCTCGGAAGATCTCCCCCGGTTCCGCGTTCAGTATAAGTTGCGCTTGGGGCGTCCGTGCCAAGAATACCCCAAACAAACACGTTCGTCAATACTGCCGTTGCAGAGACACCTATCGGAATCACAACCGCAGTGGCGGTAGTCGTTTCCGAACCCAATGATGCCGTTGCGGATACACCAGTTACTGGAACATCTGCATTCGCTTTGGCGGTCTCTGCGCCCAGCGCAGAGGTGCCTGCTACACCTGTCGCGACAACAACCGCCTTCGCAACGGTGACGACACTGCCAAGAGCAGAAGTACCCGCATTTCCGGTGACCGCCGTGTTGGCATCCGCCGTGACGGTCTCCGCACCCAGCGCAGAAGTACCCGCAACCCCCGTCGGAAGCACCAGAGCCTTCGCGACAACCGTCTCATCGCCCAGTGCAGAAGTCGCGCTTACGCCGGTTTGAGCAATCAAGGCCTTCGCGACAACCGTCTCATCGCCCAGTGCACTGGTGCCTTGAACTCCCGTGACCGGGAAGACGTTCGTAGTGTAAAGCGTTACGGTGCCGAGGGCCGAAGTACCCGCCGATCCGGTGGCCGCGACAAGCGCCTTCGCAACAACGGTTTCATCGCCTACCGCAGAAGTACCCGCGACCCCCGTGACCGGGACTACCGCTTTCGCGATAACGATTTCTGCGCCGAGTGCGGTAGAAGCAGATACCCCGGTTACAGAAACAACGGCCTTTGCGACAACCGTTTCATCACCAACCGCGCCGGTTCCGGCGCTCCCATCTACTGATACAACGGTCCAGTCAAGCCCGTAGGACGCTTGGCCCCACCCGGCTCGGCCCCAACCGACGTATTCAGTAGACGATGCCATTACGCAATACGGATGATCGCGTTAGAAGCATCCGCAGTCGGGAACTGGATCGTGAAGTCACCGTTGGTAGAGGTCTTATCCCCACCAAACGCCAGCACCGCAATCGCACGATTCGCCTTAGACGAGTTGTAGATCAACGCACCATTCGCGGTGATCGTCGCAGAAGACCATGTGGTGTCCGCAAAATCTACAATTGCAGTCGTGCCGTCCAAGCTGATCGCAGCACTCGCCAGCGTGTTGCCGCCTGCCGTATAGCCGGTGCCGGAAACTTCGTTCGTGGTGCTGTACGCAGTTGTCGAAGCGCCCAACGTCGCTGAACTGGTAAACAGCGCGATTTTAATTACATCAGTATCCAGATCATGGGTACCGCCCAGCAGCTCGGATTTGAAGCTGCTGCAAAGTGCCTGAGAAATAGCCATTTGCTTCTCCTGTTAAGCCGCTGACTTACGGTAAAAATCAAGACCTTCCGCTTGAACTGCAAACATTGCCAAGCGTTCAGCCTCCTGCATGAACTTCTGTTCATAAATTTGTAACATATCAGGCTCACCCTTCATAAAGGTGTACGCCTCTACCAACGCCGCATACAACAGCAACGGACCCGCATTCGTGCCAATCCATGTAGTACTTGCCGTTACAATCGTTTCTGGACGATAATAATAATGAACTTCAACGGTGTAATTTGCGTTTGGGGTGGGAGCCAAAATAAACGTGGAAACGCTGAAATCTGCGTAATACTTAGGCTCACCTGTATCAGTAGCATCCGGCCAATACTCTTGAACAAAATTCACATCTTTGTTCAACAAGAACTTCTTGTCGCCGGACACTTCAATCGAGATCGAATATGTGTGTAACCAATCCGAAGGTTTGGGAAGGTACTTATTTGAAGCGGTCATCGCCGCTGAAGAACTTTTACGAAAAGTTTCCAACGGAGCAAGCATCTTCAGAATACGCTCTTCAGCGTTCTGAATAAAGTTATCAATCTGACTCACAAACACCGTTTCGGTGTTATCTGTGAAGTCTTGAATCGCTTGCTTCAACGTCGTGTAAGTGTATCCAGCCATCAGCTAATACTCACTGTAACGGTGCCAACAGACCCTTGCGCCCTAAATCCCGCAAAAGCTGACCCAATTGGCGTCGCATTGTTTGCGACATAGGTATAAATCGTCCCACCGTTTGCCTCTTGATCGTTATCAGGACGTGGGTTCCGAAGCGTTTCCGCGTCCACAAGAACAATTTTAGGAAAATCCTGGGGCTGTCTAGGCGTCCAACACGATGGACACGCCCGAAAGCCGTCCCATTGCGGCTTGAGACTGGTATACTTGACCTCAAAACCACATATATCACACATCGCTCTAGCGTGTTTGCCTAGAGCGTATGCCATTACAAATAACCCCTACTTGGAACAATCCGCAAACTTACACGCTCGCGATCTTCCGTTTCTGCACGAACCATTTCCTCTTCATAAATCATCTTGAGACCCTGCGCCCGTTCCGGGGCTTTTTTGATCGCAAGATAATAAGCAAGACCAGAAATTAGCGGCGCCAAGAATCTGGAAGGCACATCGGCATCGTTTGTCAACTCATTAATATCTTCCACACGCTCAGTACGATAAAATCGCAGCTGGTCGGTGGAATTCTCGGGAGTTGGGTACAAATAAATGACTGGCGTAGACTGACGATCAACCCAATACTGAGTTGGGCGACCTTCAGTCGTCTTCTTCGGAAGGTTTTGATACTCAGAACGACCAATGCGTTCCATATTGTAATCAACACCATTCCGACGAATCACCGCATCCAGCACATCTACCGTATACGCGTCAAGCGTATAATTTGCAGTCCCAGCGGTCAGAGACTGCGTGGCTTCTTTAACGGTCCACAGGTTGATACCCCTGTTAGACCAATCAGACATCAAAATATTTAAACTGCGTCGAGCGGTACGAGCATCATAACCCGTGCGCAATTCAAGCCCACACCGTTCGTACGCTTCCTCTATAATATCGGAAGCATCAATATTAAATGTTTGAGTGCCTGAGGTAGCCATTAACCACAAATCAACGTAAGTGAGGTGACATTGGTTGCTGCCACATACGCATAATCGTCATTCGCGGCGGCGGTAAGAATACCTTCACCGGGAACGACCAGATCCTGCGTAACCGTAGCACTAGCCGGAGTCGCCAAGTTAAGAAGTACACGTGAGTTGCTGTTGCGAGTAATTACAACACTTCCAGCAGAACCAGAAGCGACATAATAAACACCTTTCACACGAGTACGCGGTAACGCCAAATTACCACCATAACCAACCGTAATGGCTCCAGCAGTTGCACCAGACGGAGTAATTGAAGTTACAGACACAAAATAATTTGTGCTGTAAGTAGCCGTCGCATTACCCATCGCAACCGTTTCGGTAATAGTCTGACCATTTACTCCAGTCCCCACAACTGTGAGAGACTTGCCTGTTTCATCGGACGCAGGAGTGATCGATAGTTGATATCCTGCGCCGTTATATTCAGGCTTAGTGTTGGCTAGGGTAAGAGGCGTAGTATCTGTCGGCGTTACTGTGGTGACGTAGAAATCCGCGTCTGAACCAACCGTAACTGCCCAAACATCAGTTTGCATAGCCGTTACCCCTTAGTAGATTAAGACAGATTATTGTTCTGAATATAAAGAACCGTAGCCTGTCCCACACCGGCAGTACCGTCTTCGTCAGTCGCATTAAAGGTAGCAATCACGTCTACATCAGATGCACCAACATCCGCGGATACTGAGGTCATAGTGCCGCTAAAAGTAGTGCCGGCGGCTTGTACTGAAGTAGCCGCTAGAAAAGCATCTGCATCGGCAGAAGTACCAATGGAGACAGTAGAAGCAGTGCCATCGTCATTAGCAGTAGTGCAAGACAGTACGACTGAAACAATCTGTGAGTTAGCAGGGATTGTGGCAATAGTCGTAGTCTGAGCATCCGCACCAGTCATCGTTACAATGGCCGATTGAGCCATAAGAGCGTAACCAACATTAGCGGAAGCGCCTTCGCGAATATCACCGGCTTTCAACGGACCGGAAAAAGTGCTTGAGGACATATGTGTGTCTCCGTGTTGCAGCACTCGCTACACCGTCTCTGCAAAGTCCGCTGGGTCGGTCGGCGTAGCTAAATATCCCAGAACCTAAACCAAGTATAAATTGTTTCGAACGCTTTGTCAAGCACCCAAAAAAGAATGACCCCGCCGAAGCGGGGTCAGTTCTCATCAAATCAGAAGATTTGATTACGCGCCGGTAGAGCCGTAAACTGCACGCCAGTCGCTCCAGCCGAAACTGTAGCGCTCGCGAGCCTTGTAACGGACGTTACCAGTCTCGAAGTCACCTTCCATACCAGTCTTCATAGCTGCACGCTGGAAGTGCTTCAGGCCGTTAGGTGCATCGGTCTTAATGAACCACGCATCAACGTCGGTCAGGTAGTTATTAACTACATAACCTTCCGGAAGCATACCACGAGAACGAACGGCATTGATGTCGTTGTCTGCGGTTGCGGTACGGTTGTTGGACATCATCAGACGCTCTGCAACAAAACCCAAGCTTGACGGAATAATCAGCTTGCGGCCCTGTACATTGACCTTCAGGCCACGCTCGTCAACAAAGTTGCTGATAGCAATCAGAGCAGCTTCGAGAGAGGTTTCGTTCAGGTCAGCGTCGGTAGACGGCTTGTTAGCAACGTTACCACCAGAAGAGGTCGGGTGTGCAGTGCTGAGCAGAGCAACGCCGTCACCACCAGTGTAGCTAGCGGAGAAGCCGTTGTTCAGTACATTTGCGCCCTTAACCTGCTTGGTGTAGTTCATGGAACGAGCCAGAGACTTCGTGTAACGAGAAGACAGCTTGTCGTAGAGGTTATCTTCGATAGCTTCTTCGGTCAGAGCGAAGGCCATAGCAACAGTTTCATGATTGTAACGAGCAGTCCAGACCTCAGAAGCTGAGTCATAAGTGACGCCAGCGCCTTCACCCTTGGTCGGAGCCTGACCGAAGCCAGAGAGCATTACTTCTTCTTCGAACGCACGATCAGAATTTTCGCTGTCGAAGATATCAGAATGCTGCTGCTCATAACGGCTGTATTCGAGACCGAACAAGGCATTCAGACCCGGCTCCAGCTCTTTTACGAGTTGTGCACGATTAATAGCCATGATTTAGTCTCCTTATACGCCAGAACCAACCGGAGCTTCCGCGTATTCATGTTCTACGATCTGCACGTAAACGCGAGCGTAGTCAGAAGCCGGGTCGTTATCCGGGGAAGTAACAAAATCCAGAATGCGCAGCTGCGCAGTGCTGGTGCCAGTGGTGCTGCTGACCTGCTGAGCAGAGCGACCAGTAGAGGTGCTGCCAGAATTAGCGTCATCCATATCGGCTAGCTGACCAAGATCAGCAATACCGGAAGCGCCTTCCATCTGTGCGGTATAAACGATCGAAGGATCGTCATATACATACGCAGTTGCGTAAGAACCCTTAACAGACTGACCTGCCGGCCAATACTTGCTAAAAGTAATTTCGCCGTTATCCTTAGTGAAAGAACAACCTGCGAATACACCAATCACGGAGTCTCCTTCACCAGAAACTTCGATAGTGCCTGCAGCTACAAACTTAACGAGATCGCCACTGAAGATTGCGGTAGCGTAATCATCAGCAATGCGATACTCCTTCATACGGATAGTACCACCGGTCAAATGGTATGCCGGGGTAAATCCGTTAGGGGCATTTACATTAGCCATTGCTAGTGTCTCCTAAAAGATTCACGAATTATGAATCCTCGGAGTCGTTACGATTCAGAGGATTCCCGAACGTCGTCTGCGACTGCCGATTCGGCTTAGAAATCGGCATAGAAGCATGACTTTCCCTCATAAGATCGTTATCTACAGAATCCATCGCCCTTTCAGCTTGGTTACGGTAGTAAGCATTACGCTCTTCAGCAATCTCTTCGGGAACTTTAGCGAGGATTAACCCACCTACGCCAATGGTACCTGCATGTTTACCGTCTTCAACTGTCGGAGCCATAAATTCAGGATGATCCTCAGCACGCACCGGCTCATAACCTTCGCGCATACGTTTGGACATATTGACTTTATCATCTACGCCACCAGTCGCTTCGCGGATCCAACGATACTTGTAACCCGGAGGAGCTTCTGGAGCGTCCAACATTGAGGGCGGTGCCCAAGACTTTTTGCGTGATGTTTTATCACGAGTTTCAGCGGCTCTGTTTGTCCGATCATTTGGCATTTGGATATTCTCCTTAACGCTTGACGTACTTCGCGTACTCTTCAAGTGGCACCCCTAGGCGATTCGCAATAGCAATCTCGCTGGATGAAAGTTTAACTTTACGCGCGCTTTGTTTAGCTCCGCGGTTTGCGGAAGCCACCGTCTGCACGGGACGACTCTTTTGAAACTTATGCGGGAACGCTTCTCGCATACGTTTATCAAGCTCAGTATAATACTCGTCGCTGCTCGGGTCAATACCCTCACGTTCAACGAGATTACGATGAATACCGAAAGCTGAATAAGTCATCGCTTCGTCTTCACCAAACCAACTATTCTTCTCAGCCCACATTTCGGCCTTTGGATCAGGCTTCGGCGGCGCGGCTGGACGACGTGGCTGCTGCTGATATACAGGCTGTTGCGCTGCTTGTTCACGACGAGCGCGAACACGACGCAGGTTTTCCTGTTCAACAGCAAGACGAGCTAGCTCTTGATTAGCTTCCGCAATTGCATCTGGATCACCAGAATCAAATGCACTCTTGTAATTTGACTTGGCCTGGGCTAACTGCGTATCAATACGATTGGTGTATTCATTAAACAGCGTTTCGTCCTGACCTTTACTGTGGCGTTTTTGCTCTTCCAATTGAGCTTGCACAGCTTGCGCGTATTCAATAGCCGCCTGTTCGCGACGCTCAGCCTCGCGATATTTGTAAGTCAGCTTATCAATACGCTTCTGCACGCCATCACCATACGCCTTCAACTCGTCATCAGATTCTAAGAATTGACGAACACGAGATTCCGCGTCTGGTTTTTCCTCGGCAACAATTTCATCTGTAACTTCATCAGTGACATCGGCCGCGCTATTTTCCACTTCCTCTTCTGGAAGTTCAAGTTCAAGCTCTTCAGCTGCATTAGTAGGCATGGTTTTTCTCCATGTTAGAATTTATTCAACACGTATTCCGGGTCATCAACAACCGCAAGGATCTCGTCATCGTTCAGAAGGCGAATTTCACCACCCTCAATCGGAATACGAGCACCCGCATAACGGCCAAAAACCACCCAGTCCTTTTCCTTGCACCAAGGCCCTTCCGGGTACTTGTCAAGATCCTTATACGCATCGGGTCCGAGTTTGAGCACAAGACCAACTACAGTAGCTAGCTGTTCTCTCTCCCGTGCAGAATCGGCAAGAATAATGCCACCTCTGGTACGCTCCTTCACCTTAAAGGGAAGAATCATGACTCGATACCCAGTAGGTTTTGGAAGTCTTTCGTAGTCTTTTTCATCAAAAGACTCTTCCACCTCTGGCTTCGGCGTGTCTGAACCAAAATTCAGAACACGATCCGGAATCTCACGACGTTCTTCAGTCGTCATCATCCAATTTCTCCATCTTTTTAAGCAGGTCTAAAATTTCGTTTTCGGTGTAGGTTAGACCCGATACCTCACCAACGAGCTTCTGATAGGTCTCCCAATTTGGACACCCACCATAAGTTAGTTTATCCGAGACTTGCTGTCTGCGGTCTCGAATATTGCGGAGCAAATACTCCGTAAGCTTTATAAAATCCATTACTTGTTGTACTTACCACCTTTAGTGGCTTTACGCATACCACGGCATGTTCCACGGGAAACAACGCCGCCCTTTTTGTAGTGCTTTTTATTACAACTCATGACCGTCTCCTAGAATTGATACTGGGTTGGCATAGTGGTCGCCAACGGCTGATACTGAGTGGCCATCGGCGGTGGGGTAAACACTTGTCTCTGCAGCGGGTTATCCGCGTACTGTTTTTGCAAATCTTGATATGCAATTTCTTGAGGAGTCAAGGCAGACCGCTGGCTAATCTCCGGAGCAGAAATCACAGGCCGAATAATTGAACCAAAGAAACCCCCAAGACTACCAATTCCCTGTTGAATCGCGGGGTTAGCCTTTAACTGGTTCATACGGTTCATTATATCCGCACGCTGCCCGGACCAATCAGACGCCAACCGCGCATTTTCCAACGCCAGATTGCGATCAAATTGGCTCTTATCATAATCATATTGATTCAACTTCTGCATATAATCGGTATACGCCGGGTTATACGCATCCATCATTGGGGTTTCTGCAAATCTTACACCGGGCAAGCTAGCCACACCCTGTTCCTTTCGAATCGTTTTTGCAACCGCTTCCGGTGCTTGACGATTCCACTGCATATCAGCAGTTGGGGCAGCGTCACCCAATGCATTATACTGCTGCTGCAGACGGTCAACTTCTGCTTGGTTAGCAACCGGCTGCACAACCCGTTGTACAGAATCTGAACCGAAGAACTTACCCATCAGTAGAGCGCCTTGTCCATTTGGCCACCCGGGCCACCCATCAAACCTTCGCTCATACCTTCAGAAGATTCGTATGAGGAACATTCAGCCATACCATTGCTAGCAATAATTTGGATTTCTGGTGCCTGACAAACCATATCAGTGTTGTGCACACAATCCTGCAATTCACAGTTACATTTGGCCATTTCGACTCCTTGCAATTTCTTTCTGAAGGTCAATATATGACTTTTGACGTTTCACATCAGCATCTAGGAACGCTTCTTCGCGACCCTGCGCCACTCTCTGTTCATTCTGCAGGATCTGTGCCTGAATTTGATCCTGCTTGGTCTGCGCCGCCATCTGGGCCTTAATAAGATCTGCTTCAATCTTGGCCTGCTCAGTCTGTGCGCGTTGTTGTTCGGTTGCCTGTTTGATGGCCATTTCCTTATCGTGCATGGCAATCATCGGATCCGGTTGCTGCGGCGGCATCATCTGCTGCAAAATCTGTGCAATCACTTGAGATTCTGTTTCAGATACACGCTTTTCAATCTGCGGCTGCAACTGCTTCATGACCTCCGGCGGAATCTGTTGCCCATTGGACATTTTGCGCACTTCCGCTTCCACCTGCTCGATAGCCATCATATTGACATGACCAGCAATACCCTGCAGGATGTTGGTATAAAAATCTGGCACGCCCTGTATCATCGGATTCTGTGCAAACTGCACCAATGATTGCACATGAATCATATGGTCTTGACCCGGGAACGCTGCAATCTTCTTGTTCTGAAGAATGTCCATCAACTGCTGCGCCGGGGTCCGCGGGGCTGGCTTATCTTTCTTCTTGAGAAGTTGATCAACATCTTTGATTTCCATAGCATTATACATACGACGGAAAGCTTCGCGCAGATCATGAATCTCCGGCGCCGCCTGTGCCATTTGTAGCTGCTGCTGTGCAATCAAAATACGCTGACTGGTGCTGAAGATGTTCGGATCACTTACTGGAATTACATCCACACGGTCGTCAAAATCTTCACGCGCAATAGATGGCGAGTTATCTCCAATCGGATACGGATATTCTGGCAGTGTTTCTGAGAAAATCCTCGCCAAAAGCTTAAATTCTTTCTTCTGTGCATAATGCAGACGCTTGTGGATGGCCGACATTACTTTGGAACCACGCTCAAGAAGCGCCAACGTGGTACCAACTGGGTTCTGTTGTGACCCGGTTTCACTAATCGCCATATCCGCAATCGCTGCAAACCTGCGACCACTTTCTACAATCATACCCAGCAACTGGTACAATACTGCAGACGGTTCTTTATACGGCAGCGGCATTAGGGATTCGCGCAGGGAACCACCCGGCGCGTCCACATCACGCCATTCGCCCGGCGCAATCGGCTCTTCTTCGTTCGCTACACGCAACCCGCGTGCTTTGAAACCAGCCGGCAGATTGCTAAGCGTGCCCGCATCAATCAACTGACGCAGGATGGAAGTGGCTGACTTGGAAAGTCCGCCAATCATATGAATCAAACCAAACCCGTAGAAACCCAGGCCCGGCAGGAACTTGTAATGCACAAAATAATCGCGCTTCGCCTTCAGCTGATCCTCTTCCATCCAATTCTTGCGAATTGAAAGAATCTGCTGGGTATCCTCCACGATTGTTACAATATACGGGAGCGCCACACCGGTCGGCTCACCAGTGTCTGGGTATACATCCTCAAAACCCGGCACGTCCAAATTGACATGCATTTCAAGAAGAGTATATTGATCGTTACCGTTGGTGCGCTTAATACCCTGCAGGTCGTCAATCGTCTCTTGCAGAATGTTCTGCTCTGGCTCGTGCGGCGGCTTTAGGTCCACATCCTTGTAGAACCCGTATACCTGTTGTTTACGCACGTCATTTTCTGAAATGTTAATCACATGCGTAATACGCGACGCGGATTTCAGATCGGTTGCCGTGTAATTTACAACTAAATCTTCTGCCGTTACAAACTTGGATACTGCACGCCCTAGCGACGCATCATAATACACTTTCTTGAACGCTGAACCACTAAGCGGCAAATAAAAGAGCATCTGATCCAATTCTGGGTCATACTCTTCCATCACGTTAGTGATTTGATAATTCATGAACTCCTTCACGCGACCCGCTTGGGCCGCCAGTGAGGTCGGCTCTTCACCTTCCGGAGGACTCGGATAAGCACCCACGGTGGCTACTGATACCGGACCACCCGCTGGGAGCAATTCCTTATACGCTTGCGCTTGGAACTGCGTTGCAGCTTCTGATAACAATGGGTGGTGGACCCCCGAGGCCCCTTCAAACGGCTCGGTACGCTCTTCGTTTTCTGTACCTAACAGTTTTAGGCCATCTGAGAAGCTGTCCAACCAATCTTGACGCGATGAAACGTCTTCTTTGTAGAGGTCAATAAGTTCTGACGCCAGCGGACGCAACACTTCGTCATCAATAAATTCCGCCAAGTTGGCCCCGTGAGGCAACATTTCCGGCATGAAATCGGTGGACGGCTCAAAATCAATGATCATTCCATCGTCTTCTGGAATGAATTCGATACCTTCCGGCGCCATATCTTCAATCGGCATCATTAGTAATACGTCCTCATGCGTCTTGGTGTGTATTCATCGCGCCAGTCTGAATCCAGCCTAATGAAACCGCCCTGTCTGAACCTCATCAATGCTAGCGTCATTGCATCCACTTGGTCATCATGATCACCTGTTGGGAACGCCTGCACTTCATCTATCATTTCATCTGCAAACCTTTTTTCCGGCGCCCAAATGAACCCCGATGCAAAAAGATCTGATACCGAGTTTACACGAGCAATTTTGTCTTGCCCACGCCCCGGACTGTACTCTTGTACTGGAATCCCAATATATCGGAACTCCTGCGCTAGCGACATTCCTGACGCTTTCGCTTCAATGATAACGGAGTCCGGTTCCCAGTAGTTGTATAAGTAAACAGCTTTTTGTTTCAGCTCTGGGAATTCGAAACGGTCCTTTACCACGTCCAACAATATCACATGAGGTATTGTTCCGTCAAATATCTTTTTCTGGCCATCTCGATTAATGATATACTCACCATCTGGGTACCATATGCCCCATGTCGATATTACGGAATAATCGGCCGTGTCTCTTTTACTGAACGCGGTATCATATGATTGAATTATATAATCGCATTTTGGCGGGTTTTCAAATTGCCACCTGTTCCACCATTCACGTTTAACCAGCGCACCTTCTTCTGACGTTGGGTTTTGCAACCACTGCGCATTCCACAGGTGCGGCGCAATTGAGTTTTGTACCTTTTTTAGAGCATCCGCGGTCCAGAATTCCGGCCACAGAACATTGCCCGACGGCATTATCGCTGGGAACTCAATAAGCTCCCATTTATCCGCGTCCGGGTTTTTGGCCTGTTCTTTGACCAACATCCCGGTCAAATCTTTGGTGGACCATCTAGTGTGCACCACTAGGATGTTTCCACCCGGCATCAAACGCTGGCGGGGACCTGCCTGATAATATTCCCATACATCATCAAATACACTTGGCTGGAGCATACATTGCTCCGTGTATGGGTCATCAATAATCAAGAGATCCGCGCCGCGGCCCGTGACCGACGCCCCAACACCCGCTGCGAACAATTCACCACCTTGTTCAACCGCCCAACGACCCGCCGATTTACTGTCGGCGCGTACTTTGACATCTGGGAACACTTCTTGGAACCGCTCTGAACTTACGATATCACGCACTTTACGACCAAACCCCACGGCCAATTCCGTGGTATTTGAAATCGACATCAAATACGCTTTGGGGTTATTCCCAATATACCACGCTGGCAGAAATTGAGACGTTAGAAATGATTTACCATGACGCGGGGCAATATTAATGATAATACGCTTGTTACCTGAGACATTTAACTCATTAAACTTCTCGCCCATTATCTTATGGTGACCACCCACCATTACAGTGGGTTCCATAAATTTTAGAAATTCAATAAAATCATTGCGGCACATTTCCATGTGATCCGCATGTGACAACTGCTCGCGTAACGCTAAATACTCTTCGAGGTCCTCGTCCGACATCCCCTCATAATTGGGGGTGTAGATGTCACAATTACTTGAGAACACTGCTGGCATTGTCAGCAACATCTCGATCTAATTTAGAAAACATTAAATCATCACCATCAAATCCACCCTTTATTCTGACAGCCTCTGTACCATCCCCAAATCGCACTTTCTCCAACACCACATCGCCCCCGAATTCTTCCGCGACGTGCTCGGGTACTTTTATTGATCTGGTCTCTATGATCTCGGCTTTGTTTAAATCGTCAGACAACGTTTCTGTGAATTCATCGATAATATTATCTAAATCATAATCTTCAAAATCTGTATACAACCTTTCCGGAACATCTAAATCTGCATAACGACCGCGCGGATCGGTAAAATCAATAATTAAATGATTTTCGTCAGCACCGCCCAACATATCAGTGATTTCATCTGCAATACCTTTCACATCCTTTGGATCAAGATTTTCTGATATTCTTGCCGGATCAATAACATCCACAGCGTCATTCATATACGATTTTGAATGACCCAACAACGCTAACGCGGTTTTCCAACCACCCAACCCCTTAATAGTTCCTGCGACCACGGGGGCGGCCTTAACCGCGGCAGCGGCCACTTGGGGGTTTTTGGCAGCCATCTTAATGGCCGGAACCGGCAACGCAGTCAATGCTGTAATACCCGCAGCATTTTTCAAGAATTGCCGACGCGACATATCAGTAACATCTTCAATAACCTGATCAGATGCCCCAGACATACCCTTGATAGCACTTACCGCCGGCCCGGCTACAGACAGACTAGCCATGGTTGCAGCCATTAAAGGCTCGTCATCAAGACGGTAAGTTTGGGCATCCGTCAAAAGAAGTGGGTCAATTAATCGCTTCGCTGCGGCCCCGGTAACAAAATCTGCGGCCCCAATATCAGGAACAGGCATTGCAGACTCGTCAAGAGAATCAGAACGGGTACCAAACAACGTTTGGGCCGTCTTACGGGATGCTCGGGGGGAGAACCCCATATCATGCATTACATCAAATGTCCCCTGACGCAACTCCTCACGGGTTGGCACAAGATCAAGAATGCCGCTCTTAGGACGTTCTGAATAAGACGGAATACTGCGGGCCTCCGGTGAATGCTTCATCATCACACGATCGTAAGCAGAGGTCGGCGCCTCCATCAGATCAATATAATCCTGAACATCCATCAGTGAGTCACTTCGCCTTCAATAAAATTATTATCCAACTGCTTCAAGCGTTGAATAATTTCATCACGGGATTTGCCAGTGTTGTCCTCGACCTGAATATCAACAGACTTGAGTTTCGGATAAAGGTACTGGGCAACTTCCTTGAGACACTGGAACTTGATTGACCGCTCAACTTCTTCTTCATGGGCCATATCAATCATGGCAAGAACCGGGTCAAAATTCGGGTACTGGGCTGCAATGATGCGGCTAACCGCCTTTTTACGCTCGCCCTCAGACATTGTTTTTGGCTTAATAGAAGCAGCCATTTTGAGTCCTCCTCAAATACACTGATGGGGCGAGTTTAACACAAAATGCCCTGGAAATCAAATATATGTATATGGGGGTCGGGGACCCGTTGAGCACCCGAAAAAATATACATAGTATGTGTTGAGCGCTGAATATATTATATGCCTTGCCGGAAATTAATGGCCACGAATTTAAGAACCGATTTTTCCTTTTTCCGGGGGACCCGTTGTTTTTAAGGGGTTCCCCTATATTTGGAGAAAAACCGCGGAACGCGGACGGAACGCGCCCAACCGGAAAAAAGCGACCCCGGACAAACGACCCCCGGCTTGACAAATTGTTTATCCTGACCAAATGAAAAACGGTTTCGCACCAAATGAAAAACGGTTTTGTTGAGTGGATAGTTGAGCATATCCTGAGTTGAGTATCTCTCCTCAACCGTTGACAACATAGTTGAGTAATGATACAATGCGCAGCATCAAGTGGCATGGTGCTGCTTGACCTAATAGGAGAATAGACATGAACTACCTCAAGACAGAAACCGGCCTTGGCACCATCATCGAAAAGAAAGGCGCTTGGCTAACAGTTGACTTCGACGGCGAGATTGAAAAGATCCGCAGCAGCGCGGACCTCGAAATCCTGACCGATGAAGATATCGCAATGATGAGCGAATTCGGCGATCAGACCGATTTCACAATGGACGACCTCGAAGAAGAAGAGGTCCACACCATGAGCAACCAGCTTAAGCGCTATCGCCCACGCTATGTGACCCACGACGACGCAGTGAGCGAATCCGGCCGCAAGGTCGTGGACAATAACGACGAGGTTGCAGCAGGCCTGCGCGGCATGTGGATCGAAACGCTCTATCCGACCGTTGCCAAAATCCTCGGCGTGCCAGAATCGGAATTGCGCGAGCGCTACGGCCACTTGAACAAGGGTCAGCAATCAATGAATCTGCGCAACCGCGTGCGCGGCCATCTGAACCGCGTGAAAGTTGAAGTGTGACCCCCGACCCCCGGCTTCGGCCGGGGTTTTCTGACGAGGTTTTACAAAACCCGTCATTCAATAGGAGAATAGACATGAAAAACGCACTTGAATCACTAAACAAATTTCGCAGAGACCTGCTGCTGGAACGGTTGGAAAACGCAGCAGAAAATTACATCAGCGATCTAAGTGCCAGCGACATGGCAAACGAGCTGCTGGTGTTTTACACCGACACCATGGCCAAGGCCGACATTGAAGAATTGGCCAATTTTGTCAACACTTATGGAGATGACTAATGAAATGGGAAGATAAAAAAGCAGCGTGCAAGCCGGGTGTTTTGATTGAATCACACCCAAACCCACACCAGCCGGGCACGATCGAATTGCGAAAGGGCATGGACACCCCATTTGTGACCCGCAGTGGGCGCCGGGCGATCAAAGAGAATAGATGGGTCGTGCTGGAACGCAAGCCCGGGCAGGCAATCGAGGACGCCGGCGGCATGTTTTGGCATGAAAAATACGAGGACGAAGCCCGAGATTATCTGAAAAGGCTGCTGGAGGAGAAACACGCATGAATTACTTCGAATTTAAAGATTTATACATTCACACCGTCGCGCGGCTGATGGACCTGCAAGCCATCAATGCGCAACGCGAAGTGGCCAAATACTCAAATGAGTTGGCAAAACTTGAGGAACAGCACCCAGACTGGGCCGAACGCGTCGAAGACTGGTTGGCCAAAGAACGCCCTTCCTTGGCCTAACCCCCTATAATACCCCCTCCGACCCCCATCAAGGCCAAAGGAAGCCCACCGGGGGCGCAGGAGGGGCATCAATAAACCCGGGGGCGTACGACCCCCGACCCGGGGCCAAATTGAGCAACCCTCAACAACCGGCCGCGGAAAACCGCTCTCCGACCCCCGGCGGGGGCGGTCAAAGACCTTCCGTTACACACTATACACACATATCATACTATCTCGGAAATTTTCCTTTTTTTATACCGTTCTTGTACCCTTTTCCCCCCTTTCTTTTTAATTACTACAACAACAACAAAGAAAATAATATATGTTAGTGTGTAAGAGGGGCAAAGCCCCCGTCCTTCTTGAATCTTGGGTCGTTGGATATCTGTTCTAATAGTATGTAATTGAACCCCAATCATATACACTATGATACACCCAATTATATACGAACTCTACCGAATAAGGTTGAGTATTTCATTATATATTAGTGTGTCAATTACATACTATCTGACCCCCGATTACATATTATATTTAATCAAAGAACCCTTGACACTCAGCACTCAGCCTGATATACTTGCTTCAAGGTCGATAGATGGCCGACATAGGAGAAGAGAAATGAACATTGGATCTTGGGTCTTAGATGCCACCCCCGGCAGCAAAGATAATGCGCACAACGCCCTCTATGACAAAATGGAGGAAGTTGGTCTTGGTGAATACTCGCATGGTGCCACTGAAAAAGAGTATGTGGCAATCCGCAACTACAATTCGAGGGCAGCATGAAAAAAGCGTATCAACAATATGAAAATGGTCTGATTACATTGAATGAATTTACCAAGATCGTACTAAAATATGATGCGATTCACAACGCTAAAGCCCGGGTCGCAAAATGTGAAGCCGAGATCACATCGATGCGTGAATTAATAGCTGAAATAGAGGAGGAATTGCGTGAATATCTTTATTCTTGATCACAACCCCGTGCAGGCTGCCCAGATGCAGTGTGATAATCATGTGGTTAAAATGACTCTTGAAACCGGGCAGATTTTGTCCACCATTCAAAGAGCGTACGGCAACACGGATGCCCTCCTGTACCGCTCGACCCATGTACACCATCCGTGCGTGTTGTGGGCGAAGAGCAGTGACGAGAACTATGGGTGGCTGGTCCGGCACTTTTATGCGCTGGCCGGCGAGTACACGCACCGGTACGGAAAGTCCCACTTGACATTTGAAAAGCTGCACAAGATTGTGGCCAGCACGCCTAAGGGAATCCCATCAAAGCCAATGACCCCGTTTGCATTGGCGATGCCGGATGTTTACAAATCAGATGATGCTGTTGATTCCTATCGTCGTTATTACAAAGGCAGCAAGGCGCACTTATTGAAGTACACCAAAAGGGAGAAACCGGTATGGATGAATTGATGGAAAAAGCCGACTGTTGTCACGAGTGCCAATATGGTATAGCGGTTCACGATTATTACGGAACGGGGGACAGCCCGACTATGTACGAATGTGATACCACCAACCCGGCTGACTGTTTATATGTGGAGCGATATTATGAAAATAGAAATCAAGACGACAAATGATGCATTTGGGGAGCACAAATCCCCGGAGTGGAGGGCGGAGGTCGCCCGTATTTTATTGACTGTAGTGGATCATTTAAAAGATTTCAGTCACAACAAACCGCTGTACGACAGCAATGGAAATAAGGTAGGTACTTATGAATCTTAAAGAAATGCGTAAAGCACGCGGCATGACTCAAGCACAACTGGCTGAAGCAATCGGGGTCACAGCCACTACGATCGTGAGATGGGAAAAAGGGGTGGTTAAGCCGCGCCCAAATCACCGTATGGCGCTGGAGATTCTTTTCGCCGACAGCAAACCCAAGAAAACCCCAAAAGCCAAGAAGGACAACGAATTTGTGGTCATTCTTTTATTATCCGCAGCTGTGTTGGCGGCCGCGATTTCAATAATTTATTTTCAGTGATTTACTTCAAATGAAAGTAGTAAAATTCGAAGACGGTTTGTACGCCGTGCGTAGGTGGGGATTCTTTAGATACGAATACCTGTGGATTGGTCCCCTATTTAGGGATAGGAGAATCATCTGGGACATGGATCGTGATGGCCAGCATTTTATTGAATATGCGACGACCCACGATCGTGAAACAGCAGAAAGAGCGATGGAAGTCTACAAAAGCATCAAATCGACCCCAAAACGTGGGGCGGGGGTACCAGTATGAAGGCTTATTTGATTGGGGACCCATGTTATGTGGTCCCATCCGAAGAGTGGGAAGGACTATTAGAGAGTTCTGATTTCTTCCGTAAACCCGTGGGTTACACATCAAGTGGCAAACAAGTGATGGCCTTTCACACAGCGCATGGGGACGGTTATTATTTTGACAATATGGGGAACTCGTACTCGGTAGATGCCGGGGTTATTGGGATTATGGAAGCCGAAGATTTCAAAGACCCAGACGACATGATGACTGTTCACATGTTTGATGAATTGCCTGAATGCCACGCAAACGACGGAGTGCTCTACTTCGGGGATGTAATTATCAACACGGACACGCTATGATACAATTCATAAAGAAGATGATAGCTAAGCTTCTTGGTCATCAAATGACCAAAGATTTAATAGGGGATACTAAGAGGTTTTTTCAATGAGCTTTATCAATGATTTGGAATCCGGGTCTCTTGACTCCCAAGTTATGACGGCTCTATGTAGAAATAAGACCTTTAGATCCATTTTCTCGCGTTATATTGCGCGAAATTATGTGGGCGAATCGGAATTCATACCGGAAACAAAAAAGATGCTGCGTGCAGCGTACCGGGTCGTCCAAAAGATGGAGACATCCTCCCGTTCCTCATCGGGTAATTGAGGCCGTGCGGGGCGGAATCCCCGCTTTTTCTTTGAGGATGTGAAATGAATGTATTGGACTTAAGGTCTTACAACCACCGTAAGACAATTGAATCTATCGCCAAATATTATAATGATCAAAGCTGGTTCGTAATACCACTAAAGTACGGAACCAAACAACCACTAGAGGACAACTGGAACGAAAAACCGCTAGACTTCGATCTCCTAAAACAATACGCCCAAAGCCCCATAAACTTGGGGGTGCTGCTCGGGAAGCGCGTTATTGATATCGACCTCGACTGCCCAGAAGCCCGGGGTCTGGCAAAATACATCCTACCAGAAACTGCAGTGTTCGGGCGTCAAACGGCGCCGTCATCCCACTGGGTGTATTCATTATCGCCGGAATTTGATGATGAAGGTGTAAAGATCCAGCAATGGCGGATGCCAAAGAGCTTGGTCCAAGAAGACGAAAAGTCTATGGTGATGGAACTGCGGGGGCTGACCAAGACCGGCAAATATTCGCAAACGATGTTCCCGCCATCAATGCACCCAAACGGGGAGCCGGTGAAGTGGGAAACAGAATCACAGCCGCTCCTTATTGAGGACATTGAGCCGTTATACAAGCGCCTGAAGTTGCTGGCAATTGCAAGCGTCATCTTGAAGTGTTGGGACTCAGGAATAAGAGATGACCTCTCAATCCACCTGACTGCAATACTCCTAAAATCCGATTACCCGGCCGACCTGATTATATCAGCACTAGAGGGGGTGATGACGGAAGCCCAAGATGAAGAAATGGTAAAACGCCTGAATTCATCTGTAAGAGGGACGATCAGACGATGGGAAGAGGGGGAACCAGTAGCCGGGTCAAGTAAATTGCGGGACATCCTAACCGATGACGTTTTCCAATTCATTATCAGAAACGTGGGTGTAGCCGATACCGACATTCCGGGGTTAAGCTTCACAGGGAAAGGGGCAATCGAAAAGACGACAGAAAACCTATCATTGATTGTACGCCATGATTCCCAACTATCGAATCTGGTGGCAAGAGACGAAATTACAAATGACCTAGTGTATGTAAACCCGATGCCGGACGTTGAAAAATATGGGTTCAATCCACCGGCAATTGGGTCATCGTTTGAAGAAGGACACGAATTGGGGCTGTCTGTTTACATTGCCAACAAGTACCGAGTATCGTTCGGGCCAGAGCGGCTGTACAAAGTCCTTATTGATATTGCAGCGACCACGAATTCAGTAAACTTCCTAGCGGACAGGATCAAACAGTGTAAATGGGATGGGCAAGAACGAATCCCAACCCTGTTCCAAGACCTGTTCGGGGTCAAAGGATCGATATACTCCACCATGTCAAAAGCGTGGTTCCGCACAGCAGTGCGGCGGGTATTTGAGCCGGGGTGCCCGATGGAGCACATGGTCATTCTGAAAGGGAAGCAGCATTGTGGTAAATCCGCGTTTACAAAAATCCTAGCATTTGATAATAATCAATGGCACTGCGATTTTAGCGGGATGATGGATAATGTGGAAGCGCAACGTTTGGCCAGCAGCAAATGGATTATTGAGTTGTCCGAATTGTCGTCATTCAGGTCCACTAAAGACCACAACACGCTAAAGTCGTTTATTACACGCACATCGGATGATTATCGGGAGTTGTACCGCAACAAAGTCACATCACACCCGAGAACATGTGTGTTTATTGGTACAACAAATGATGATTCATTCCTAACAGACCGCACGGGGAACCGCCGGTATTGGATTATTGAAATTGATCCAAAATACAACGAAAATAACACAATCGATTTAAAGTGGTTAATTGAAAACAGGGACCAACTGTGGGGTGAAGCTTATCACCTGTACAAGTCAGTAACAGAAGAAGACATACAGAAAGAGACGAGAGACATAGGGTTTACATCACGCAATCACGAGATACACGAAAAGCACATGGTAGAAAATATATTGGCGGCGATGGATGGCGGGCTGGCGTTCGCAATCCAGAGGTACAAGCAAAAGGGCTATGTATCATCAGCTGAATTTTTAACAGACTTTGCGCAGCACTCTGTTCAGAATATTAAAGCGTTCAACATGAACATGGCTGCTGATGCATTGAAAGAATTTGGGATGGTGAAGAGAAGACGAACCGTAAACGGCAAGCTTGCAAATGTGTTCGTGTTTGATGGACCACTCCCAGAAGCAAATCCTATTGAAGAGGAGTATTAAATGCGTCCTAATGTAGAAAAATTTGTTACGGGTAAAACCAAAGATGGTTTCCGTTATATTGATAACGGTGATGATGTGGCAGAAAAGCTGCGCGGCCTCCACATTGAAGAAGTGTACAGCGTAGTTGCAGCGGCCTTGGGGCTAAAAGCCAAGGAATTGAAAGCTAAATACGAACATTTGAATGTTGGTATGCAGCGCATGGCGTTAGGTAATTTGATGAGAGGGCATCTAAAAAATGCCGAAGTATAATTGGCCAGATTTTGATAGTGTCATAGACGAAGAGGTACCAATGAAAATTATTACGATTGTTGATGCACAATTTGGATCAACCGGCAAAGGATTAGCGGCGGGCTACTTTGCTGAAAAATATGAACCCGACACCATTATGACAGCTTGGGCGCCCAACGCTGGTCATACCAGTTTCTTCAAAACGGAAGAAGGACACCGCGAGCTAAAGCACACTATGCTGGCTAACGGCATCGTGTCAAAGCGTTTGAAGCGCTTAATGTTGGGGCCGGGGACGGTTCTCAATGTAGAAGCATTTATGATTGAATGGAACAATGCAATTCAAATTCTTCCGCATTTGAAAGATGTGGCTGTGTATATACACGAAGCTGCGATGGTATTGACTGACGAGCACCGCCAGTTGGAGGCATCAGAAGAGCACGCGAAGATCGGGAGTACCCGCAAGGGGTCCGGGGCGGCTTTGATGATGAAGATCGCACGCAAGGGAACGCTGGCTGTAGACAGCGAATTGCCGCCAGTAATGAATGTTGTTGACGCCCACTGGTGGAACACCATCGTAAACATGGGGGAAATTGTTCAAATCGAGGGCGCACAAGGTTTCTCGTTGGGCATCAATCGTGGGTTTTGGCCGAAGTGTACAAGTCGCGAATGCACGCCACAGCAGCTGATGGTGGACCTTGATCTGCCGCGTCGTTTCCTGAAAGATATGCATGTAGTCGGGGTCGCACGGACCTTCCCGATTCGCGTGGCTAACCGTTACGATGCAGATGGTAACATGACCGAATCAAGCGGGCCGTGTTATGAAGATCAGCGCGAAATTACGTTTGAAGATATTGGCGTGGAGACCGAATACACGACCGTGACCAAGTTGCCGCGTCGCGTGTTCACATTCTCGCAAGCGCAAATCAAAGATTTTATTGAAATCGTGGAACCGGACGAGATCTTTTTGAATTTTGCTAATTATTGTGATCCATCGGCGCTGAATACTATCATTCATGGTATTGAGCAAAGCGGGGGTCGGGTGGCCTACATCGGAAGAGGACCGTTAAATGAAAACGTCGAAGAAAAGTGATGGTGGGAAGGGCAGCAAGCCGCGTCCCATTCAGGACCGCAAACAATTCGAAGATAATTGGGACCGAATTTTTGGAAAGAAAGATGGAAATACTAACAGCTCAAAAGGAAATCTCTAATTGGTGTAACACGGTCTTCCCAGACCGCACCAAAGCCGGGGTATTGGTAAAATTCTTTGAAGAGATCGGGGAATTAACCAAATGTCCGGAAGAGGCGCACGAGTATGCCGATGTTTTTATTTTGCTAGCGGACTTGGCCGAATTAAATGGTATTAATTTGGAAGAAGCGATTATTGAAAAGATGGTTATTAATAAAAATCGTCAGTGGAAATTCAATAAAGAACTCGGTATTATGAGTCATGTTTAATCACTCAGCAGTTGACTGCGATGGGGGTGTATGATATCATATGCATATGGGGTCGATAGGCGGCCCCTGTTAATAGACCGCAATAGAGGAAATGATATGGAAACTTTGCTTAATTACTGCTCAGATGATGACCGTTTGGACTTTTTACCAAGCGAATTCGGTGTGGATGGGCTGCGCGTAGAACAGCTCATTTTTAACATCATGAGTAGATTGGTTAAAGAGTACAACGGTGGTTATTGGGAATTTGCCAACACGATAAAAGGCGACATCCCCGTGATTGTGTGGAGCACCGATGAAGAGGTGACAGCTCGCAATGATGGTTTGCAAGAAAACATCGCTATGAGTGGTAGAGTTGCAAGCGTGGCGGTCAATATTATGGCATACAATAAGTTGTGTTGGCATTTTTATGATAACAACAACGAGCGCAAAGCGAGTCGGTATTGCAAGTTGTATTCTGATTTGAAAGATTGGGCGTATAACAACTTGGAAGATGAAGAAGTAGCTGCAATCTACAGATTCTTGGATTAACAATGAAAAGAGATCCCGAATTCGTTAAAAAATGTAAGGAAGCGGGTCTCAGGGTTGAAACGGTTGAAGGTCGCCTAAAGCGGGGTTGGTCAGAGGAGGATGCATTCAATGCACCACTCTGCACCCGCTCCGAGGCGGGCCACCGAGCAGCGAAGGCCAGTTCATGGCGAAAATGGGACCCACACAGGTTTAAATCATGGAACCAATCTGGAAAGAAGAAGTAGTTACAATACCAAAGAGCGAAATCGAAGACATGTTTACTTCGATTGGCACTTTTGCTATTGACCAAGTGATCATGTTATTGACAACGCGTGATTTTGATTCACAGGACGACTTGTTAGAAGCCGTGTACGAATTGCGTGAGGGGTTTAAGAAAGATGATTAAAGATATTCGCCGAGTTGAGTGGACAGAAGGCCGTGGCTGGTCAAAAGGAGAGCGTTGGGACTTCCAAGTGATGTATGAAGGCAGCACCAAGTGGGTTCCGATGAAGTTTAAGAAGCTGAGCCGCAAACCGCCTGAATTGAACGAATACTGGAGTGACGAGGATGACTAGAGAAGAAACACTAGAAGCCATCAAAGTAATGCAGCACTACGCTGATGGTGGTGAGGTTGAGGCAAGCAGAAATGAGTGGATTGATTCTTACTTAAACAACGATCCTGACTGGGATTGGATCGTCAATGACTATCGCATCAAGAAAGCCACCAAGAAGATCAAGCTAGAGGCTTGGTTAGTGGATGGAGTATTGCAGTGGCATCGTGAAGATAAGATGGTGGTAGGTGCAAATCACTCTAAGCGTGTCCCATCCGAAGATAAATGGGTGGAGGTAGAGGAATGAAATACAAAGATCAATACGGCACGATTGAATACTGGAAGGACTCAAATATATGGGCAGGGAAGTTGATTGGTATTTCTGACCTCGTTACCTATGA
>Ga0208019_1000376_pt1 | contig 24433 bp, 39 predicted proteins | sample CB_VirMetaG_5_FD_184540 | JGI IMG/M metagenome (GOLD analysis project Ga0208019, IMG submission 184540) | Freshwater to marine saline gradient viral communities from Chesapeake Bay - CB_1508_1D Viral MetaG (SPAdes) (version 4) | ecosystem: Environmental > Aquatic > Marine > Coastal | place: USA... | reverse complement strand
AAAAAAAAGACGATACTTCGACCTCACAGTCCGATTCGGGAGAGGGAGTTACGGAGTCGGCGCAAGCTACAGCTCCTCAGGGAGGACAAGAAACTGGTTCTTCGGATTTACCTGTAGCTCCTCAGGTAGAACCTAGTGTATCGTCAGGTCTTAGCGCGGAAAGAGATACGTCATTTGATCCTATTACTGGGGCGGTGACCCCGTGGGAGGACACCCCGTCTAATAGGGCAAGGCTTGAAATTGACCCTGTTCATTACGATGCCTTTCAAAAGGCTGGTTTTATCAGAATTATGGAAGGACTGGGTAGTGAGCACATTACCCCTCAAATAGAGTCTGCATTCTCAGATTTCGTGAATGGAGGTAAGTGGTGGTGGAATTCTGTTGATGGCAACCTTGCCAAAATCTCCGAAGAGCTAGCAAAAGATGACGCGTATTTAGAGAGAAACGGCATTGAGTATAAGTCAAGCTATGTCGTTGATCCAACGGCTGGGGCCAGTGTCCCAATAATTGGGGACGCTTTTGTTACACCCATGCCAGAGGATAAGATATATCGCAACAAGGTCAAGGCAGTCAGTAAGCATCTTACATCTCAAATCAATGAGAGTGTCGCTACCTCCATGCTTGACGCCATGCCAAAAAACATTAGGCAAAGCCAAGAAGCTCTCAAGTATACAGAGCAATATATGCTTGAGAACTATGGATCCATGCTCGATCTTACTGGTGAGGGACAGGTTGGAAACACACCGTTTCTAAAATTTGACGGATTTGAGATGGCATCTGGAAACTCTGAGGTCTTTGCGGCAACCATGCCTGTCCCAAAGTTTTCTGGGTATCTCGTTGACAAGTTTGACGCTGCTGGCATTGATTTGGTCAATGCTGTATATAACATGTTTGGCGGTGAGGCCAAGAATGTTGAGCAGATGAGGGAGAAGGCTGATGAGATCAGGGCCAATACTCTTCAATTCACAGAGAGTATGAGTGGCAACTTCACCGACATGCAGTTTGCCAATGGCCTCATGCAGCTTAGTGGGTTTTTGGCGGAATCTACTCCTACTATGGCTGTTCTCATTCCAGCGGCAGCAGTCACTACTACTGCCACTGGAGGTGCGGCAGCCCCATGGTGGTTGAGTGTAGGCCTTATTGGTGTAGAGGGTGCAACTCTCAGCACAGCAGTTGAATCCGCAAGGACTCGAAACCACCCCATGTTTAAGAGATACACAAAGGACGGTGTTACTATTGGGCATGAAGAGATGATGCTTGCTACTGGCGGTGACCCTGAGCTTATGTCTAAATACACTGAGAGCTTTGATAACAGCGCTCGGTGGGGTCACCTCAGCACTGTATTTGGTACTGATTTTGTTTCCGCTGGGGCATCATCATTGTTTTTTCTAAAGGCATTGAAGGGTGCTGGATCGTCTGCCAACGTTGGAAAAGAGATGAACTCGTGGTGGAATGCACATCTTACAAATCTTGGTTATTCAGTTCCAGTCAATAGCATTACAGCTTCAACTGCTGCCATGGCTCAGTACGTAAGTATGCTTGAGCAATCTGGACAAGAGTATGAGGCGAATGATGTTTTTGAACTTGGTCTTGACGTAGCCCTTGGCGTGGTTCCCATTACCGTTGGGGTCACTGGGTCTGCTTCTGCGGTAAACTATGTGCAAACCAAAGCGCAGATTGCTAACGCGTTGGCTAGAGATGCTGTCGGCAGAAACGGTGGAAACATCAAAATCAATCAGCAGAGAACCAAGTTCTTAGAAATCCTGAGAAACAGTACGGATAAAAACGAACAGATCTATGCTGAACGTCAGCTTGTTGCCCTTGAGGAGCAGAAGCTAAGCACCATGAGTGCTGACGAACAATTCTATTTGAGAATGAATCCTGAAGATTATGAGAATATCTTGAATCTTCATAGAGATTACAACTCAAAACTGCGTCAACTTAACTCTTTGGAGGATCCAAACGGAGATGCTGGCAAGGCCATTAAAAATGATCTTGATGCTATCAGGGAGAAGAGACTCAGCATTGAGAAATTGTATGAGGTCGACCCAGACATTGCATCAAAAGATGCTACTACTCCGCCTCCAGATATTTATCAGCCAAGAGCTACGGATGGGGACGGGAAACCTATGTCTACAGACTTTGAGCCAGGCCTGTCTAATTGGTGGTATGTAGAATTCATTGATAAGTATGAAGATGTGAACATGCTCCAAAGGTCTATTATGGAGTATCTGGACACAGAAAACCAGGCTGGAAGAGTTTCGCTTAATCAAGATTTTGAAGTTTTGCAAAAGCTCGCGGTATCTAAGGCTGCATACCAGGTTGAAGAAATGATCAATCTTAGATCACGTGATGGTGGGTTGATAGATCAGTTGAGACAATTGCAAAAAACCACAGACGCAGGTTTTTACGAGAACCTTCCAGAGGTCTATGAGAAAAATATCATTGGCCTTTATGACAGGTGGTCTGTAGCCAAGTTTGCTCCAGAAAGAAACAAGAAAGTTCTTGCAGACAACAAGGCAGAGCTAGACGCCCTGTTGGGGTCTGTCAATGGCGATGCCACGCAGCTTACGCCATCGCAGCAGAGCAGGGTTAATTTCTTGCGTGAAAAGATCGCTACAAGAAAAGGTAGCGGTATGTCTGATGCGGATGCAGAGGCATTCCTAAACTCACTTCCAGAAGACCTCAAGCAATCTTTTGAATCTGTAAGAGAAGAACATAGAGCCATCCAGCAAAATACTAGAGATGCTGCTCTTGCATATGGCTTCATTGATCGTGCTATGTACGATAAAATGCAGGCCACCTCGGAGAACTATGTCACACTGACTGGAGAGGGCATGAAGGCTACTGATGGTAATATTGCCCTCATTGACAATGAGATTGTTGAAGCAATTTTCCCATCTAGAGGAAGGCAGGGTGGGCTTCCAGATCAACTAAGAAAAGCATCTGGACGTAGCGATGAGACTGGAAGTATTCTTGCAAAAACTATACAGCAGAATACACAAATCCATGTGGCTGGCCAGAAGAACGTGGCTCTCCAAGGACTCTACGAACTCCTCACTTCAAACCCCAGCCCCAAGCATTATACGGTTTCGGATGAGGGCAATTCATTGGCTAGTAATACCGTCATGGTATATCTCGACGGGCAGAAAAAATATATCACGTTTGCTAACGAGGCATACGCAAAGCCATTTAAAACTTCTGGCCCAAGCGACAATCAGTTTTATGTCAAAATCATTCAGCCGCTGCAAAGAATGATGAGTCTTGTGCCGAAGATGTACACTCAATATTCTACTACCTTCTGGGCAGGAAACAGCGTTCGTGATTATCAAGGTTCAATAGTTAACGCCTTGAGTGCTGCAGAAAAGGAATTTGGTTACGCTCTCTATAATGCACAAGGAAAACCAATAAACATTAAACAGCTTGTATCTGATTCTCACTTAGTTGGACGCGGTGAGTTCTACAGATCGTTTAAGGCTATTGCGGCTGATGAATTTGGACCTGGGACAAATTTTAGAGGTCAAGAAAATGTGTTGTACCAAGAATACAAAGCTCATGGCGGCAAAACTGGGTGGGCTTACAGCCAACCATTAGAAGACTTATCTAAGCAATTGGCTGGTGAGGTTGACGATGCCGTTCGAGGTCAAAAAGCCACACAGTGGATGTATGACAACAGCTTCGGTCTTATCGAATCATTCAATAACACCTTTGAAAATGTCTTTAGATTCCAAGTGTTTAAGGCTTTGAGAAATCAGGGGGTGCAGCCAGATTATGCTGCAGCCGTAGCAAAGGATGTGAGTATTGACTTCAATAGGTCTGGAAATACGACTCCTATGATTAGCTCCATGAAGTTCTTTTTGAATGCTGGACTGCAGGGCGCTGATATGACGGCCAAGACTTCTGTCGCCCTTCGCCCGAAGGTTGATCCAGAGGGTAATGTTAGAAATCCAATTCAGAGATTGACTAATGCTCAAAAGCTTCTTATCGGTGGTATTGGTTTTAGCTATATGCTAACACAATTCAATCAGGCAGTCACAGAAACAGACACCGATGGCGTAACATTCTACGATAAGATTCCAGATCAGGTTAAGAAGAGGAATTATGTGTTTATGCTTCCTGGAGATCCAACTGGAGCAAGGATTCTAATACCGAAGGTGTATGGTTATGGCGGCATAAGTGATATTGGGGTCGCAGTTGCTGAAGTTCAGAGTGGTGAGAGGGACCCTGTGGATGGAGCTTTGTATATGGGATCTTCTTTCGTTGAAAATATGTCTCCCATTTATTTCCGTGGCGTTGGTGTGGAGGATGATCCAACAAAATCGATAGACCCAATAAGTCAACCTGGCTTAGCTGTTCGTGCGCTCACGGAAATAGACCCGATTGCACCAATGATTGACGCGTCTCAGAATGTAGATGGCTTCGGCAATCCAATTTTTAGGGAAGCACGCCCTGGACAATCTAGAGCTTCGCAAGCTATCGATTCTCCATCATTGATGCAAGATATTGCGAATGTGCTGAATGAATCATGGGTTAGTGGAGGTAGCGACCAGATTAGTGGGGACCTTGACTTTAATCCAGACGCACTCAACTATCTATTCCAGAACTACTTAGGTAGCTCATACATTATGTTTGGTGATGCTGCAGAAAGCATTTTAGATATGGCTGCTGGTCAGGGAGGTGTAGATACATGGCCTATTATAAAAAAATTCTATCAAGAGGATTTTGAATATGCTGCATATGGTAACTATTATGAAGCCAAGTCAGTTGTTGGTTCGTATTTGAAAGAGTTTGGTGACATTGAAGACCTTATTGAAAACAAAAACAAACCGCTTCCAAGTAGAGACGAAAGGCTCCAAGATTTTATGGCCGTGGAAAATAATGTTGGTGGAGCTAAAAGAAGATATTCGGGCTCTCTTGCTATACAAGAGCTGATCATCGACGTAGAATCAGAAATGGCTGACATTAGAGAAGCCAAAAAAATTCTGCAAGAACAACAAGATAAACTCGGATACGATATGTTCAATCTTCAGGTTGCCGATGCTTGGGCGGATAAGGAGGCCAAGATCACAAAGTTGGAGCAGGCTGAAATGTTGCTTATGGAGAGGGTATTGAAAGAATACTATAAGTTTTACCCAAAAGTTGAAGAATAATGAGTGAGGCAAAAAAAATAAAAGACACCGCCCTTGGCGGATGGTTGAAGCAGAAGGCGCCAGGCATCCTCGACACTGTCGGGGACTTGTTACCAGATCAAGGTGCGCTTGGTGTTGTAAAGAACTTGCTCGATAAAGAGCCAAGCATAGACCCCGCTGAAGCCAAGGCAAAGATTGACGCAGAGATTGCATTTCAGAACAACGTTACGGAGAGATGGAAAGCAGACATGGGAGGGGATGTGAAGCTCGCAAAACTCATCAGACCAGCTACTTTGATTGCGCTTATGTCAATGTTTATGGTAACTATGGTACTGGATTCCCTTGATAATCTGCCATTTAACGTCAAGGACAGTTACGTATCTTTGTTGGAGATACTAATGCTAACATCATTCGGTGCATATTTTGCAGGAAGAACCATAGAAAAATCTAAAAAATGAAGGTTGACGAGAATACGCAGGTTACACTTGACCTAAAGACGATTGCAATAATCATTTCTTTTGTTGTAACCGTTGTTGGCATGTGGTTCGCCTTGCAAGGGGAGATTGAATTGGCTAAGCAACTGCCTGAGCCTGAGGTGTCTCGCACTGAATATGATCTCAAGGATAAGCTCGTCCGTGAGACTATCATGAATACGCAAACAAAGGTTGAGGAGAACGGCAAGAAGCTGGACCTTATCGAACAAAGACTTTACGAACTCAGTACAGAAGCCAAGAGAAAATGAAGCACTTTATTGCCCTTCTCTTTGCGGCAGTAACATTTGTCGCATCAGCACAGACATTTACTATGATTGATAATGATATTGTAGTAGTTCAGATCAATGCATCGTGGAACGACAACAACACGAGAACTGACTTGGAGAAACTTAGAGGATGTGAGTACCGATTCGGCTGGCTTGATGATCAACCAGATGCGCTTCAGAAAAGCATTGCTTCACTCCCAGTTGTCGTCATCTACAGAAACGGTCGCCCTGCCTATCAGTACGCGGCTGACATTAGCTTTAGACTCGACACTCCGTTCGAGGAGATTCAAGAACAGGTTTATAAACTTAAGTATTAAATGTTATCTTTGAACAGATAGTACACCTTCACCTATACAAGCACAAAAGTTATGATCAAGTATAAAGTTCAAAAGTCTGCTAACGCGCAAAAGAAAATGTCCTCTGGCGGTAAAGGAGACGCACCCATGTACATGTACGGTGGAAAAACCTACAAAGAAAATGAGGCGGCTAGCGGTATGATGATCAACGAGATCATTAAAGGAGATAAAAGCGGGAAGCAAGCAGAGGCGGCGAGAAAGGCTCTTAAAGAGCTCGATAAATAACATGGGGTGCGACTGCTCTACATATAAGGTTTTAAAAAAGGGAGGCACTTCTCGCAAGGGGAAGATGCCTAAAAAGTTTTCTGTTAAGAGCGGAGACAAATCTCCTTCTGGTGGGCTGACTGCCAAGGGGGTTCGTCGCTATCGTGCAGCCAACCCTGGCAGCAAATTGCAGACCGCTGTAACCACAAAGCCATCAAGGCTGAAGAAGGGCAGCAAGGATGCCAAGAGAAGAAAGTCCTTTTGTTCTCGCATGAAGGGCATGAAAAAGAGATTAACTAGCGCTAAGACAGCTAGAGATCCGAACTCTAGAATCAACAAGGCGCTCCGCAAATGGAACTGCTGAGATGAGAACTAGAAAAAAGCCAAGTAAAAGATCGGTTATTAAGAAGCTCCAGAATGGAGGTACTGGTGATCCAAAGAAACCAGTAGTCACACAGTCGGCTACTGGCTTTCCCCTGTACAGAGAGTTCGGTGAGCTTACTGCTACACCAACGACACCATTCTACACGACGACCGATCAACGCGGCTACTACCAAGGCATTCCAATTGGTCTACCTGAGGCTGAGGTTGTGGCAGATTCTGGTGATGCGCTTGGGTCTGTGGATAGGGTTGTGGAGGAGCTTGGTGGCGGCATCTTCGGGGACTACGCTGCCCTGCCCGCAGGAGAACGGGAGAAGTTTGAAGACGGAGTAAGAGATGCTATCAACGAGGGCTCTACAATTGCAGCCATCGCTACGTCTCCCCTGGTTGCAATGGCTGGTCCTTCTGTTCTTGCTTCGGGTCTGCGGGGTTTTGGTGCCTTGTACGAAATCCCACTTGTGCAAATGGCAGGGTTGCCTGGTCTCGGCGAGATGAGTCTTCCTACTAGCATTTCCGCTGGCACTACTCTAGATATAGTGGGTGCGGGAATAGCGACAGAGTATCTTCCTGGACACATCAAGGACTTCATAGATAACCCATCTCTCGGAAACGCTGCTTTTGTTGGGCTCGACCTTCTTGCTTATCTGCCCTTTGGTTCTTCAGCTTTACAGGGATATAGGCAAAGCTTGAAAGTGAGAAATGAAATTCAAGCGGCGCGAGACTTCGCGGCCGTTGAGGCTATGAGGCCTTCTAGACCGCCTATAAATTTGGCTTCAGGAGAAAGCCGAATGACGCAGTTAGCCTTAGAGGCGACAGCGGTTCAAAGGGCTTCGCTCTCCATGAACAACATCATCAAGAACGAGATAGCCAAGATTGATAAGATGACTATCAGTCCTGCAGAAAAACAAAAGGCGATTGATGAGACGCTTGAGTTTTACAATAACTATCTGTCAAACCCAGCTGCTCTTGAAAAGATCGTTGAGCAGAAGGAGTTTCTGGAGGCGGTGCGTCAGGCTAGAACGGGAGACATCTCTGCTCTGCTTGGCGACATCGAGGTGCCCATGGCTCCATTTGAGAGTGCAGGTGAGTCCTCTGTGGCGGCAGTAAGGTTTATGCAGAACCCACCATTCTTTTCCAAGTTTGGCAGGGAAGGTCAGCTTCTTGACCCCGACATGAACCTTGTTCGAAACATGACGGTTGTAGAGGGGGTAGATGGAGGCCTTGAGGCACGCGTTGATTTCTTCAGCAACACCGTTGCTGGTAGAAGGCTTTCTGCAGAGGCGCTGCTTGATAACTTCAGAACTGGATCTCAGTCAGCCAAAAATGTTATCCTCCGCACAATGGATGACATGAAGCGAGTAGTGGGAGGTGAGGCTCGTGGCGCTGCCATGCCAATATCCAACATAACAGGTCAAACAGAAATGGTTGGAGGCGTACCTCTTACCGCTGGAGATTTCGGATATGATCTCTCTGCACAACAGATACAGATGCTTCAGACTTTGTCTCCAGAGGAGTTCCTTTCTACTCTGGTTCATGAGACAAATCACAACATGCTGATTCCATTTTTGGATCAGCTGGCAGATGCCCAGATCATTGAGATGCACACGATTGTCTCTACCGCAAGCACACCCACTATGGTTGGGGGTCGGCAGGTGGCGGCAACAACTACGGCTACTGGGTTTAGGTCCGCAGACCAGATCAATGAGAACGTGACGAACTTCTTGACGAAGTATAGCAATGACCCAAGAATTAGAGAGGCTGGCATTAACGACAATGGTATCGTTGCATACCTTGAAGACATAGCAAAGCCCTCAGAGGTACAGGCTAGGCTCTTTGAAATCAAGAAACAGTTTGCGAACATCGCATCGAAGCAGGGCCAGAAGTTTGAGGATTGGATGTACAACTTCACACCAGAGACTGCCCGCCAAGGATTCGAGGCGTGGAAAGGAACTAAGGCTCGGTCTACAGTGGGACTGGGCGACGTTGAGGCTGACATGTTCCTTGACTTGATGGTCGGCAACAACACACAGCAGAAGCTTCAAACACTCGCATCTGTTCTCAACAAGACGTTCACCAACACCGCACTTATCGGAGGCACCGCTGCTGTCGCAACGCAAGCGGACATTACAGGAACCCCCACGCAAGGACCAGGTCTCAAGCGCGGGGGCTACATATCACGAAAGAAGAGAGGCAAAGGCTTCCAAACAAAGCGAGCTAACAGAATCGCACAGCAAGGAGCGATAATTCCTAACGGTGATCCTACTAAGAAAGAAAGCACAGGGTACGCAAGGCTTGATGCTCGCATAGCCAATATGGCTGAAGACGTTCCTTCAGACACCACAAACTACACAATGTCTCAGCAAGAGAGATTGCAGAGGCAGATTATGGCGGAAAGCTCAGGCAATCCGATGGCTGTCTCTCCTGCTGGCGCACGCGGTTTGCTTCAAATCATGCCAGCTACCCAAAAGGATTTGGAGGATAGAGGATTTATCCCAAGGGGTCTCGATCCATTTAACCCAGAGCATAGTCGTCAAATGCGTGATGCAAAAATTAATGCCCTGTCTGAATTAAGCTGGATCAAAAATCCACCAAAGAAAATTCCAGAAGTAAACAGACTCGCACGTATATACGCCTCTTACAATGCTGGCGAAGGCAGAATAAAGAAAGCCTTAGAAAAAGCAAAGGCCGATGGCGTAGATATCTACGGTGACCCTAGATTGTGGTTTGACTACATACCCTCGGAGACGAGCAAATACCTCAACATCATACTCTTTAATTGATTGTTGTTTTACTTTACGTACTTAAGTAGAACGTGATTTCGCTTTGCATTTCGTAGTCGGCGCATTCCGCTTTCTCTGATTTGACGAACCCTCTCAGGAGACAGATCAAATAGCTCACCCATCTCAGTCGTGGACATGGGCTGTGTGCCATTTAGCCCGAAGGAGCGGGTAATAATCATAGCTTCCCTGTTGGTCAGGCTACTCAAACAATCTTGAATGTCTTGGCTCAGTCCTTCGTCGAGAAGGCCTGTATCTGGAGACGGCGTATCTTTATTTTCCATGAAGTCACTCATCAGCATAGAGGCGCTATTGTCTTCATTGACTGGCTTGTCGATGCTTAGATGACTGAAGGAGCTACGAATAATCAATTCGATATCTTCTTCTCGCATGTCAAGCTCGTTTGCAATTTCCATGGCTGTCGGTGGTCTCTCATAGCGTTGCTCAAGCCTAGAATAACACTGCTTGATTTTCAGCATAGCTGCAACTTTGTTTTGTGGTAGTCGTACAAGTCTACCCTTGTCGGAGATGGCTGCCAAGATATTTTGTCTGATCCACCACACAGCGTAAGAGATAAACTTGAACCCGCGTGTCTCATCAAAGCGCTGTGCGGCACGGATAAGTCCGAGATTGCCTTCATTGATGAGGTCTGGCAATGACAGGCCTTGGTTTTGGTACTGCTTTGCCACGGACACAACAAATCGCAAGTTTGCTTTTGTGAGTTTGTCGAGCGCCTCTTTGTCGCCGTTTCTGATTCTGCGTGCAAGCTCTGCCTCTTCGGCTACGGATATCATGTCTTCTTTTGCGACATCGTTGAGATATTTGTCCAGGTTACCTTCAGACCTGTTAGTGATTTGCTTTGAAATTTTAAGCTGTCTCATGCTTGTTTTTTCCCTTTAATTTACTTTCCAATTTATTTTTTGCTTGCTCCAATTTTTCTATCCTGCTGTTCAACGTTTCTATCTTTAGTTCTAGCAGGTGGTCGAAGAGAACATTATCTATTTCTTCTTTTACTATCGAATATATTTCGCGATACCCATCCCAATACTTTAGATTCTGCACATGCTTAGTCGTATAATGGCTAATACTAGACCGATCTCTATTTAAGGCATCACCAATTTCATATGTGTTACAGTATGCAGATAGGGCTACACCTATGGCTGCTCTAATTTGAATGTGCAATTTGGCACGAGAGTTATTTGGCCGAACACCCAGCGATAGATACGCATGATGCACAGCAACCTCAATAGCTTTATTTCTAGTCATTAAATTGTGATTTTGATACCAGTGTCTGGATGGATATACGACCTGTTGTACTTGATTACCTCGTAGCTTTTGAGCCCTTGTAGGTCACTCAATACGAGCATTGATATCTTGTCCAACCTTCCTTTTCTCTGATATATTTTTTTGTAAGCATCGCGTTTGTATGTAACGATTTTTTTAAAGTCAACGTTGCATAAACACCAATCTAAAAGTTCTTCTCTTTCAACACGTGCAAATCCACCAAGTTCGCATATCTCAAATGCAATCCACTTGGCATCTCCCATCAGCCACCCAAACTCACCATGCACGTTTCGAAACTCAACCCATATCTCATCGAGCAGGTTGTTGCCCTTCACATCAACACCATCTGACCCGTGCCAAAAGTCCACATGAAGCTCTATGTCTTCATTACGACTAGACTTCCTTATGTCCTTAAATATTCTAGAGTATCTCGTGGCACACACGCCACCATCTTTCCACGACTGTTTCCTTCTTTCGTTACTTAGACCGTTTTCTGTCGTCATTCTTTTTAAGCGATTTTTTGATTTCCTCAATGGCCTGATCCACCTGTGCTTTATTCTTCGCTAGATACACATCGCACTTCATGTTGTTATCCATGATGTACTTCAAGAACAACTTCCATCGCATAGGGAAATCATGATGAGAAGGCAGATACCCTTTCGTCTCTATAATCCAAGTGGAATCCTTACAGACAAAGTCGGGTGTGTAGCGTATAGGTTGTTGAATCGAGTTGCTTCTATCGGACATGTCTTTTCGACGAGCCGTCATCTTAAAGTACCTACGTTCAAACCTAAAGGATTCCAACAGCGTGAACTGCTGTTCCTCATATGAAAAAGGTATCCCGTGTTCACGCAATTGATCCGCACAATACTTTTCAATTGATGATTTGTACTTTCCGAGTTGTTTTTTTTTTGATTTAGAAGTCAAACTCCTCCGTTTCTTTCTCATCATAAATCGAAGTTAACCCCGATTTAGTTCTTAGAAGCGAAGAAATCCGAAAAATCAATGCGATTTTGTTTATCTGATTGAAAATGAATTGATTCGAAAAGAGGCTTCTTGAGTAGCCACGACACAAATCCTGTCTGTGATGAGTTCATAATCATCGTATATGGCTCCTCGATGGGTGTTGGATACCCTCCAGTTTCTGTTTCTCTTACTTTTCTTACATGTATCTCTGTGAGTTTGCGTATGTTATGGTCTGGTGATTGAACCTTTCGATGAATAGTCAAGAAGCAATCTGCCCTGTTGACAAACTTGCCACCACCCTCCGTGTCCTCTGCATACGGAGCTACAGGTAGTCCGTCCGCACCTTTGCGTCTCTGAGCTTCCGTAAAGGCATGGGTGTTGAGCCACACGGCTACGTCCATAGCTTTCGAGAACGTTAGAAAAGAACTGGCAGACTCATAATGGTAGTCATGGACACCAATATTGCTTCCTTTCATGTCCAGCTTAAGGCTGTTGTAAGGATCAATGAATACGGCATCTACTGGCTGCTGCTTCATGATCTTCTCCATGAATAAAATCAAATCGCTGTAGCTGTAAACCTGGTTGTTGCTGATCACCGTAAAGTGTTTGTTCACCCATTCGTATGCTTCCTTGCGCTCTGCATAATTCATGTCAGTAATTCTTTTGTCTGACGCAAACTGCATGAGTTGCATTTTGATGGATGCCGTCCTGTTCTCCGATGAATACAAAACCCAGTTCCAACCGTGCCTAACGACAGAGTTAACTATCAGGTATAGCGCGGATGTGGTCTTGCCCACGTTGCTGTGGCCGTTGATAATCACAAACTCCTTCTTGTACCTGAAGTGCTCATCCAATCTCGCGTCGCCAGTGTCTAACCCAATCTGTATTTTACCCTGAGAGAAGTCATCAATCCATCGAAAGTCTTCATCATCAGAAGAGATGAATGACATATCTCCGTCGTTGATAAGCAAGTCCCTCTCCGCTGATTGCTCGTTATCTATCAAGGCCTTGATGGGCATAGACTTGCCCTTCTCAATGCCATTGATGACGGTCATCTTAGCGTGCTCAACAGAATCGATGTCTCGTTTTTCTATCTCTCGCATAAGCACTCGCAACACCTCGTCCTCTTCCATGCGCCCCGCAGATATGTATCCGCCACAGAGAATTGATGCTTTGTTTAATGTCACCCACTTCTCTCCATCTTCTGCGTTACGTATCATACGTGCAGCAAGGTTGAGCTTCATGTAATCCGTATATGCATACGCCTTATTGTCGGGGGTCTGCTTCTCTGAAAATTCCGATGCTAGCGCCCCAAACTTTTTTGACGAATCCTTTAAGATGATGTCTGGGTCGTATGATTCGAAGCATGCTCTCGACTCATTGATACCAGACTCATCAACCTCCAGGAAGTATTGCTTATGGAAATACCTACAGAGTGCCCTGAAATGATCTCGATGTCGCTCAGGGTTGGTAATGCGCACCAAGGCCTTCACCCCATCTCCACTAGGAGACATCCAGCATGAATACACGTACTCGTCTGTGGCAAGCGCCTTCTTTACTTCGTCTACGTTTACATGGTCGAAGTCAAGAATTATGTATCCAGAATGTTCGAAGAGAGCGTCATCACTTCTTGTGCTGAACTCACCACTAAAACATACTATGGGAAGTTCTTTTTTCTTTGCCTTGTCGCCAGATCGAACCTCTTCAATAATTGACTTTGACTTCCCCTCCTGTATGCGACGTAGTGCTGTTGGCATCGAGATGTGATGCGGTGTCTTCGTGTCCCGAATGCTTTTGAAAATTGTTACTTGCATTGTCCTTCGCAATCATGAGGAGGATTAGATAGCCTGCAAGGTCTTGCAACGTATCCTCCGTTGCATCTACAAGACCTGCGTTCTTGATTCGCTTTAGCTTGTCGTCGATTCGAACCTTGATTCCCGCAACGGCTCCCGCTGGAGAAAAGACATTCATAGGTTCTAACGCTGAATTGCCGTACTTCTCGTTTTTGGAGAGAAGGAGTTCTTCAAGTCGTTTACATTTTGACTTGATTTTCTGCTCTGTGTTCATCTAAAGTCAGGGTAGAGTGTGAAATAAACTTCTTGCTAATGATCTCTCGAACGATGATGTGCTTTTCCGATTTTGCATTCTTTCCATATAGCTCTGTTTCGAGCCTATGCATGGTGTGTGGGTCGTAGCTGCGTATATCGTTCGGATTATCGAAGACGGATACTATCCACATGACACGCTCGTGTACAACCTTCCGTTTCTTGAAGGCGACACGAGCGGTCATGTAGTAGATAGGGGCTTTAGAATGGGACGTCATCAGAGACAGCCTCTTTCTGGGCCTGCTTCTCTGCACGCTTTTCCTTAGCCGCCTCGCTGTTGGGGTCGTATACGGTTGCATATGGCTTGCCATTTTTTGACATGGCCAACTTCAACCATACGTTCCCCACCATCCCCATTTTTTTGGACAGGGGTTGCATACTTGTCAATCATTTCCTGTAGCTCATTAATCTTGAGCTTGACGGTCATGCTTGAAAAATTGCCATCGAAAAAACGAGGCTCTTCGGTGTACCCTACGAGTACTGAATCATACTTAGTATCACTCATTGTAAAAAAATTAAACTGTTAAACTTCAAAGACCGCGTAGTGCGACTCCGTTTTCTGACCATGGGCCAACCACTCTTTAATATTTGAGACGGCCTCATGAAATTTCATCTCACCTGTAAGTAGTGTTTCTTCGGTGCATTTTACTACCGCTGGATAGTATGGTTCGGTCTTCTCCTGGACAACCCAGTAGAAATTATCAATGCCGAAAACCTTTGTATAGATGTATGCTTGAACGTCATAGCACCACGAACTAACATCATACTTGAACTTGCTTACACTACGAGAGCTCTTGCTGTCAGTTATGAAGTCATCACCGAGGCAATCAAGGAATCCTTTGAGTGGTACTCCGTCAAGTTCTTCGTTGAACTCGACCTGGTATGATCCGTTGAGATATGTATCAAGCAGACCACATGCATTGAGTCGGGCTATCATGTCTTTGGCCTTGTTCATATCGTCCAGAGACACAAGCGTTTTCCCAGACCCCTGTGCAGCATCTTCAAGTTCTTTGCGCCACTCTTTGTATTTCTTCGTAAGACGTGGGTTTCGTCCGCCAATGTCATTGACCATTTCTTGGTCGTCGACAGTGTAGTAAACATCGAGCACCTTGTCTGGTTCGAACAACATCATATCGTACAGCGTGCCAAATGCCAAGGCATCTGATTCTCTTTTGAGTTCTCCACGCATGTACATCTCCCATTGACGCATGTCGCCAAGGGCGTATTTAATCGATGAGTATGACAGGTGACCTTTACCTACTGCTTTTATTAATTCATCTCTCATTGTTGAGGTCGTTCCAATGTTTCGTCAATTCAAATATGTTGTTTGCCTTTTCCTGTTCGCTTCTGTTATAAGTGAAATGTCTTGAAACAGCATCTCTTGCGTCCTTGTTGGTCATGTGCTTGACTCTCTTGTAGTACTCATAAAGAATGGCCTTCTCGTCTTCAACTCGCTTTCTTCCTTTCTGGTCGAGAGTGTTTCTTATGTCTGCATTCATCATACAAACTTTTTGAGTCCATTTTTCTGAGCGTCAGTCAAGTCTTTTCCGTACTTTTTGATGACGCTGTCATATGCCTTCTGCTTGTCGGTCGAGGACTTGATATACGCTACAGCGCTGTCCATGATGTTTACCTTGGGCTTTGCCTTGGGCTTGGCAGTTGATTCGTTAGAGTTTTCCTGCTGGTGTATGGCATCTGCAACTTCACCCGCCGAAGCCATGGAATCGTCTACGCCAATACCCATGACTGCAAGGGCACGACCGATTGCCGATGTCTCGCAGTTTTCGATGTACGATGTTTTGTTGATGTTGCTTGCAGAACGCTCTTCGTGAGCATGCCCAGTAGCAACTACACGTCCCGACTTGTCAGCGATCGTGGCCTTACAGACGCATTGCTCTGAGTCGAGTACGGGAAACTCTGTTGCGATTGTCCAGTTCTCAAACTGTTCTTCTTGGCGGAAATATTTTACCCGCTCTTTTACCTCGACATACTCCTTGCCTCGGATGTTTACTGTCTTGAATTTATACGCCATAATGAATTGAATTGTGTGTAAAAGTACGAATTAAAAGTTAGTTGGAGCGATTTTCCATGATTAATTTTTTCCTGCTCCACAGGTTAAGTATCTGTCTATCAATGTATTGCACCTGCATCTCTCGTGATTTAACCCACCCTTCGGTGGTCATCTTTATCGCCATGGACTCAAGGGTTTCGAATAATTTTTTGAAGACCTTGTCGAAGAACACGGCCTCCTTGGCCGTGTTGTGCATCTTACATATTTGCGCTTGGCTGTAGTCGTTAAAGTATTCTTTGATTACTCCATTCATTTTGTTTGGCCCATATCTGAACATGTGTTTGTTGCAGAATAGGATGTATAACATGTATGCTGTCTTTTTGTATCGTGAGTTGACGCTCTCTTCTCGCATATTGAATTCTTTTTTAAGGAATATAGTCATGAGCGCATTGACTTCCGATTCTATGTCTTTTAGATCACTTAAAGCCCTTTCGTTGATTGATGAATTCTGCATAAAATAATTTTAAGTATTCGTGAATGGATACATATTTGACAAGAACCTTGAACATCTGTGATGAGGCGAGTGCAAGTTTCTTGGATTCTTCGAGCGTGTCAATCCTGTCTTGCTCGACACCAAGCACCTCGTCGATAAGGGTTTGACCCGCTTGTTGTGAGTTTATTTCGTCAAGCAAATCCTTTACAGCGTCGTCTGTCATCTCAGAGAACATAGACGCCACGTCTAAAGAATCCCACAATAGCCAGTCAGCATACCCATAGGTATTGATGTCGTTTAAGCATAGGTCAACAGCGCAATTGTTGGTTTTATTCCCGTCCCTTCTTAAGGACTCAACTCTTTGTAGTACTTCTGTTTGCATGTTTGTATTTGTGGTGCGCCTGGTAGGGTTTGAACCTACGGCCAATTGATTATGAGTCAACTGCTCTGACCACTGAGCTACAGGCGCTTGTTTGTGACCCCACAGGGATTCGAACCCCGAACCTGCGCATTAGAAGTGCGCTGCTCTGTCCTGTTGAGCTATGGGGCCGTGCAATTTAGTGTTTGACCAATCCCACTTTGTTGGATGAATTGAACCACTTGGTCGCCATAACGTCAGATTTCATTGCATTGATGTAACCATGAGCGATTAATGATTGCTCGTCTGGGAACACTCGTGCATGTCTGTGATTTGCGTAGTCGATTAGATCGTCACGTTTTCCGCCTTCGCTGTAGATGATGTCAAAGTTTTCAGGGATGTCGATGTTGAGAAACAAAGGGATAGATTTTGTGTATGAATAAAATCGGACATGAGGTAAGGCCTTGGCTATGGCCATCCATTTGTTGATGTATTTCACTGAATAGTAGTCGCCTGAGTCGTGAACACGCAGGATGTCTACGCGCTTCTTGGTGATTTCTGAAATCATATCCTCCACAAAGGAATCCAATTTGGTTGCCATGTATCTGTACTGAAATGCTGGTGCTACGTTGCTCCAAACATACGCACCCTTTTGTGCATAGCACCAATCGGCACAATCGGCGGCAAAGGGACAGGTTCTTTTCCCGTCAGCATCTTCAAAGGCAGGGATGCCGAAATTGAAAACGCGCTCTCCAATGATTTTACTTGTTCGCTTGAGCTTGGTGTTTTGAGTAATGAGATGTGGCATTGAATTGAATTGTATAAGAGGGGTTTGTAATATATCTCTCAGTTACACTGAGATATATTACTAAACCTCTCTAATGGTTTTCGTCTTGTATCTTCAGTTTTGTTTTTGCTTCATAGTCGAGCATCATACATTCTACGATCGTCTTGTTTGTCCAACACGGGTCGCGCTCGTATTTGTCGAGCGCGAGCTCAATCTTGTTCCATTGTTTTTCTAACCATTCGTCAGTCATAGAAAATTAAATGTAGGTTTCATTTCATAAAGCATCCAGTTGCTTGTGCTGTACTTTCCATCCTTGCCAAGAAACTGACGGAGACCACCGCTTCTGTGGTTTAATGGCCGATGCACCGCCCTCTTCAGATCAGATCTCAACCACTCAGGAATGTATACCAGCCCCCACTCTCTAATGAACGCGAGCTCATCGGGTGAGTACATTTTCTTACACCGCCTGATGCCAAGCATGTAAACGGGATACCTCAACAGATCATTCAATCGGTTGTGCGAGAAACTATGAATACTTCCCCAGAGATAGGATTGATGCTTGCAACGCCAGTTATGAGAAGAACTTAATTTCCTCCTGAGGAAGCTTATCCTTTCGTGTTCTCCCATGTCTTCTATCGCTGTTTTCAGGGCTACCTTACGCACCCTATCCAACACCTTGAGTCGATTGAATAGTTCCCTGTGAAGGATTTTCAAGGCCTCTTGCATAGGATTCCAGTCACAAGCTTCTGCATATTCGACACAGAGGTCGAGCACTCTGGAGTATTCGCGACAGTAGATGGCGCTTTCTTTCTTCTTGTAGAAAGCATCATATTGAGATGCCCACAGCCCATATTCCTCTTCGGGAATGCACTCAACCTCTTCGTCCGCAGTATCGAGAAGAGAGAGGTCAATCATTCTGGTAGGCTGTCAAAGCTCTTGCTTTCAAGATTCCTGTGCTCCATCTTAATGTCTCGGTCTGACATGAGGGTGGCTCGCTTGAGTTCGTAGTTCAAGAGGTTGGTACATTGGCCAACCACTTTTGATACTGCGTTGGCTTGAGCCACGTCAATCTCATATCGGTCGAGCTTTTCTAGGGTGTTGCAGAGCATGTGAAAAAGGCTCTTTGTGTTTACTGGTTGCATGGTGTGGAATTTTATTTGTTCGTTTCTTGGTCATCGATCCCGTGGATGCGGCACTCCAAGTTCTCCTTCTTGCACAACCCCTTTAGCGCATCGGCTACGAACTCCTCGTTGTACTGACCAACCTTGTCGCGCATCCAATCGAGGTCAAGCTCGTCGTCGAGGTCAATCTCTCGTGAGAAAGACACCTCGAAGTCACCGACGTAGTCGTTCTCGTTGATGCGGATTGTATGCCCTTCGAGTTCAGCAACGGCATCACGGACACCTGATTGCACGCCCTCACGGAAGATGGCGATGGCTACGTCACGTGGGATGACGGGCATAGTAGCAACCTTCTCTTCGAGGTCGCGGTATGCTTGGCATCCGCATGGCCCGCTTGACGCTTCTTTCTCCTTGCGAAGCTTGGCATTCTCGCGGTTGAGATTGTCGTTATCAATTACGAGGGCATCATTCGCCGCCTCAAGCTTTTTTACCATCTCAGTAAGGGCGACCTCACGTCCTGTGGACTCTTGTTTGTTCATGGCTTGTTGTTTTGCAAGTTGTTGACGAAAGTCCATTGATTCGATTGTTGATTCCGCCGCGGAGATAGCGTTCTCGCAGTAGCGAATGGCGGCACGGAGTTCGGCCAAAGATTCTTGTGCTGATTGCATTATCGTTTGAGTGTTGCGTTAAAGATTGAGTGTACGCAGTCGATGACTACACTTTTTCGCTGTGGTGATTTCTTTAAATGTTCCTGTAACATCCGTGTAGTTTCAGGTGCTTCACGCTCGATGTGTTCTACTCGTGTTCGGTAGTCCCCATCGTATGGGTTGGCACTGATGATGTCGCTCACTCGTATCATGTGAGTATGTTTTCGTGGTGGTTGATGGCGGTGAGCCGTAGCTCGTATTGAGGTTTTTGAGTCGCAAATCCACTCATGTGTATCGCGTCAAACGTGAAGTCGTAGAGGTCTTCTGCTAACATGGTGTCGTGTACCTCGATTACTACGAGCGAGTCATCAGGGTATTCGCGCATGGCGTCAATCAATTCTGCTTTCGTCATGATTAAAAGGGAAGCTCGTATGTGTCAATTAGTTTCTCTAAATCAAATTCGCTAATGGTGTACAAATCCATCTCTTTTGCTTTCTTACACGGCTCGATGTATGTCGCTCCGCCGTCGCCGTCGTTCCAAATCTTGATGCCGTCAATGTTTGTTTGGCATTCGTAACCAATACCACGGCGCGTGTCAAAGTATCGGATGTGGGTTACTCTCAATTCAGATTTCGTCATCGTCTTTGTTGTCTAATTGGTAAAGGATGTCGAGCACTACTTGCAGGTCATACTTGATGTCTGCAACCCTGTGACACAGGTCTTCGATAATTTCTTTCTTTGTCATTACTCTTCGATTTGTGTGTAGTTAAAAATGAATTCTTCGAGTTCTTCGGCGAGGTTCTCCATGTCAGAGTGAAGCATCACCTCTTCGCGGTCAACGAGAAGCTTGTGCAACTCCTTGTATGCTCCTGTGTAGTTCAGCACATGGCTGATACGTTCGATAAGCTTTTGCTTTTCGAGGTCGGTGAAATTGATTGTGTTGTTCATGATGTATATTTCCGACTTTACAGCTCAAATTGGGTGTTAATGATGTTTCTTGACATCACAAGTTGTGATTTCATTTGACACTTTGTGGTGATTTCATTTTACACTTTGTTTGAATTTGAGTTGTGTAAGTTTCTCTAACTACACACTCTTCATAAATGAAGAGAGTGTGTAGTAAGAGATACTATAGAAGGGAGGAGGGGAATCGAACACCTCGCACGCACCGACTGCGCTCCCTTGAAAAAGATGGGGGTGTAGTGACGTTTCACCAAGCACCCCCTTGGTCAAACTTCAATTAACCATTCTCTTCAACGGCCTCCACAATCATGTCCGTCACCTCATCCTCAAGTCGATCGATGATGTGCGTGATTTGATTCGTGTTAAGCCCGTGCCGACGGCATACCGTGATGAGATTCATATAACCGCTTTGGGTTGAAGCGGAGCGGTCGTTCAATGCGTTGCTGATGTCGAGGCGTACCTCGGTTTCAAGTCGGATGATTTTCATGAGTATTTGTCTTCGATTCGTTGCTTTGTTTCTTCGCAACACTCAACCCATGCCTTCATGTTGATGAGCGGAATACACCCATCTTCACGAGGTTTGTTGTGCTCCTCAAGGATTTCGTCCTTGTGTGAGATGTAGTGGTCGAGACCACGCTGAAGGCAGTCGAGCACCACCATCTGCACGAGCGAGCCGTAGTTGTTGTACCCCGTCATGAGATGGCTCATGAACTCGTCGTTCGTCATTTCTTTGATGTCTTTCATGTCATCCATGCACAATTAGCTACTTCATAGCCAAGTTCATAAAGGGATTCTTCTACGTCAACGGCATTGATGTCGTCAAACGTTACAACCGCTACTTTGCGGGTTGAGTAGTCGAGCACGGCCACTTGATTAGGCCCGAGTGTCATAGTCATGTTAAATCAAATTGTGTGTTTTTGAAGGCCTCTTCAAGGCGTGCCTTGTTGCCTGAGTCAGCGGCGTACCATGCGTCAATGAGCCTGTACTCAAAGCCCCCGCAGTTCTGCTGTCGCAGTTCAAGTTTCTCGTGTTGTGTCATTGCTTTTCGTTTTGTTGTTCGTCGTAGTATTCTGCCCACCAAGTAATTTCTTCGTCGTGGATGCGGAAGGAGTGTGCGTCTTGCAAGTCGTAATTCCACACATTAATCCACACCCCGAAGTCGGTTGCTGATTGCTGAATCACGTTAGCGTCATGCCCCGCAAGGGCCAACCCTTCAACGGCTTTCTCGTAGATGTTCATTCTTCGAAGTATTCGTTGTACAATTCGTCAAGCTCTTCGTCTGTTGTAGAGTGTTCGAGGTCGTAGAGCATATTGTCGAAAACATAGCGATACATATCCTTCCAATCCATGCCCTCGATTACGCTGTCGATGTAGCGTGTGATTTTTTCGTATCGTGTCATAGGTCAATGATTACGCCCTTCTCTTCGAGGGCTTTGATGATGTAGTCAGGGAGTTCGTAGCATCCATCGTACCCTGTGAGCACGACTCTTTCGTTGCCGTCGCCGCCAGAGGAGTCCTCCGTTTCGAGGGCACCCTCCATATAGATGCGGTGACCGCCTGTGGCGTCATCCCAAATCTCGTACCCACCACCATAACCGATGTCAGGGTCTAACCAAATTTTGGCGTTTACAGCATTGCCTTTTGGCGTGTGTGTCTTGAAGAAGTGTTCGAATCTCATGCGTGTGTGATTGCGATGAGTCCGAGGAAGGCCATCCATGCAAGGAAGGCATAGAATGCGAAGGTCGCGGGCTGATTAAAGTGTTGCTTCAATTTATTCTTCATAACTAATTGTTTATCAGTCAATTTCGTATTCGTATTCATCCTCATCATCCCATTCAGTAAAGTACACATACCCCACATGGTATGCGATGGTGAGTAGGTCATAGTCGCTGTCGTCGCCTCGGAGTGCCTTGGCTCTCGCTAATTCAAAATCATCATACTCATATGGGTCAACCACGTCGTCTACCCCCAAGGACTCGATGCCTTGGACTATAGCGTCCCTGTCTTTGCGGCACTCATGTAGCGTGTCCTCAATGTACTTCGTGTAGAATGTCCCATCGCACCATACCCACCCCTTATTCATTCCTTCTCCAGTAACGTCACATTGTCTTGCGTACTTCATTTTGTTTTTGTTGGTGGAATTTCGGTATTAAGATGTTCTAATTAATAAGAAGAAGAGTCATTCTGACTCTGTCTTCTTCTTATTAATAGAACTTCTAAGGGGTTATCTTCGAAGCAAGGTTTTGTGCCAACGATTGGCCTTCCCTTGCATCACGTCGTCGTAGTAGAAAAATGAGATGCCGAATTTGAGTTCGTTCTTCACCCTCTCGCTATTCGGCCACGCATTCATTGCCTCGTACATCTGATCGCGTGTGTACACCTCACCTTCGGGTGATTTAAATGAGCCATCCGTGTAAACGATGCCCCAATAAGTTTCATCAAGCACTTTCTTGTCCTTCATGTCGTTGGTTTTTCGCCTGTGTGTGGGTTAATCCATGCTCCGTTCCATTCATTGCCATTCAGATACCAAACACCTTTGCGTTGGCTGATGCTCACGCCATACAATCCGTTGAGGCGTTCCTTCGTGGTATTCGTGTCCCACCCCGCGTCGGTGATGTATGTGCGTCCGCTCCACGTTTCGTGGCGTGCGATGACATTCCCATGCAATTGCAACAGGACGAGAGTTCCACCGCCGCCTTGATTGATGACACGAACCTCCGTGTTCCCGTTCTTCATGGGGCGTGCGGCCTCGAATGCACGCACCGCTTGTTGTGTGATTTTACGCATGATTATCAATTGAATTGAAGTACATTTTAGCCATCGTTTGGCGGTCAACCTCAGTAAGCGGGCCGTATGTGGCCTCGTGACGTGACACGAAGTATTCCACCTTTTCCTTGTTGCCTTGCACCATGTGGTAGACAATCTTTGGCAAGTAGCCATCAGGATATTTTCTCATATCTAATGAATTGAAGTTTGACACAGACGCCTCACGGCGTTTCGTCCAATCAGGACTCGTCAGTGTGCCTCAAGTTGTTGCTCAATCACGAGACATCAACATATCTAATTGTTTCTCAAGGCGTGCCACCGTGGCGTCTGCCTGACGTGAAATCATCGCATGACGACGGATGGCGGCCTTGGTGCCCTCAATCAGCTTGGCTTTTTGGTCATTGAACTCTGCAAAGTCAAGTTCTGCCGCGTCAGGGGTGTAGTTTTCAGACATATGGAAAATGGTTTGGAATTGAATTGAGAGAAAGTGTTTCAAAGTGTATCTAAGATATATACACTCTTCATAAATGAAGAGAGTGTATATATCAAGATACTCTAAGGGGTTCAGCCGTTTTGCGACTTGAGACGTTCCTCCTTCATACGCAGGTATGCCTGCTGCGGCGTCTCACCTGGGAGGATGACAAGTTTGCTCGCCGCCTGACGTGAGAAACGAACCGTTTTTGTTGGTGTTTCCGCCATCTCTGATTTGATAAAAGTAACAGAAACGTGCTTCCTGTATTGACGAATATCTTCACGCTCAGTCCGTGTCATGCGGCGGGCTTGCCACGCCTTGGATGCCAATGTTTGCATTTGAATTGAAATTGAAATTGTTGCTGACTCCCCGAAGGGAGTTTCGGATATTAAATCCTCATCAGAGCAACTTTGCGGGGTGTTATCCCTTCATCCCTTCAGAAAGGAGGGCCAAGAGTTCTGCTTTCTTCATCTTTGAAAGCTTTGACTTCGTGACGTGCGGCGCGGTGATGGTGACTTTCTTCGCCTTAGGCTGCACAATCTCCAAGGCTTCAACCTCTGCCATCAATTGAGTCAACAACTTGATTGCCAAATCTTTCTTCGCTTGAGTAGTGTGGTACTTTGCTTTGTTGATTGCTGACTTGGTTGCCGCCATCAAGGTTTGGGGGGTGTTGGACTTCGCCATGTTTTGAAGGTTTAAGATGTTGTAAAGAAATAAAAGAAGATTCGTAAACGAATCATCTTCTTTTATTTCTAACAACCTCTAAGGGGTTCAGTTTGAGGTCAGGGTTGAGTACCAGTATGGTACTCAGTATAGGGGAAGGGGAGTTGTCCCACCGCCGCTTATTAGGGGG
>Ga0208019_1000374_pt1 | contig 24503 bp, 13 predicted proteins | sample CB_VirMetaG_5_FD_184540 | JGI IMG/M metagenome (GOLD analysis project Ga0208019, IMG submission 184540) | Freshwater to marine saline gradient viral communities from Chesapeake Bay - CB_1508_1D Viral MetaG (SPAdes) (version 4) | ecosystem: Environmental > Aquatic > Marine > Coastal | place: USA... | reverse complement strand
AATAACTCTTACAATGTGAGTATCACCCTCAGTACCACCAGTTACTGTGATTGTAGTGATTCCAGTTGCTGTTACTTTGTGCTCATCAGATGAAAGATCCAATGTAATAACAGTTGATACACCAGGTGAAACTGCTTCTGTTACGATACCAACGGAAATACCAGTAAGTTGAGATCCATCTCCATAATATGTTATTGATCCACTCACTGGAGATATACTCTGACCTGCACCAACCCTAATACCAGATCTTGCCGTAACAACGCCAACAGAGTCAACATTAGTTACATCATCATATGTTATGGTGCCTGCAACAGAAACTGGTCCAGTTACAGTGAGTGCGGTTCCAATTGTAATGGTATCCGCGAAAATTTGACCAGTATTTGCAACACCAGTTAAACCAGATCCATCCCCATAAAAAGCAACTGCTGTAACTACACCTGCATGTCCTTGAATGGTAACCCCAAGTCCAATTTGCAAGGTTCCTTGTGGATTGGTGGTGCCAATACCAACTCGTTGATTGTCATTATCAATTTTAAGGACAGCACCGTCAGTGCCAATTCCAGATCCAAAATCTGCTAATCTGGTTGCATCTGTAATTGCCATTATTACTGAGAACTTTTATTTTAGTTATTTATGTTAGCGGGCATTTGCTTGTCCTCCGTAGAGGTTTTGTGTTGGTGCTTCTGCAAATGCGGCGAAGATGTAGTTTCGATTAGAAGCATTTTGATAATCCCAAGTAGAACGAATCTTAAATCCATTACTCAAGAAGTCAACACCTTGAGAAGTCAAAGTTCCTTCTGATCCAAATAGACTAGGATATAAAGTTTGAGTAGTTGGGTTATCAACGTCACGAATCGAATCTCTTATCACCCAGTGACGATCAGTATCAGTATTAGTTTGTTTCCACATTACCCAAGCTGGCTTAAATCCGCAATGAATGAAGGGGCCATCTGCATTGTTATTTCCGGTGTATATACCAAATTTACTGAAGCCGGGAATTTCGGACCAACAGTAGGCGACATAAGTATCTCCATCCCCTCCAACACCTCCATTTGTAGTCACAGAAAAAACAGTGTCAGTTGGGGCCGTATTTTGGAAGTAAGACATTGTTTCCTCTGCAGCTTCTTGATCCAACTGTAATCTTTTTGTTGCACCAAGAGATTTGTGATAAACACTCCAACCGGCGGCAGTGTTTCTTCTCTTAATTATCACCATGCTAGGAGCCACGCCCAATCCATGACCCCAGGTAAAGTTGGATGATTGTCCGGTATAAGTAACAATCGAGAATCCCGAATCCCGATTGGCAGAAACTTGAGAAGATGCAGAACCATCATTATTTGTTACTGCAGCGCCACCTGCTTTCCAGCACCAGGCAACATAATTATCACCAGTCTCGTTTGTTCTTGTCATTGAACCTGGTTTAAAACCTTTTTCTGTAAATTCTTTGAGTGCATTAGTATTCGTGGCATCAGGATCAGTCTCATTAGGAACAAGATAGGTTTCAACACCTCTTATGGAATCAAACAACATATGATCTCCTACATCACCAGATGCACCCTCAGTTCTATTTTTAATCCAAACTAAATCGGGTTGGAATCCAAGAATTCTTTCTGTGTTATTACTACTATCACCAGAATAAATAATCGTCTTAAAATACTTATCAGGTTGTAGTGCTACCTTTGAAGGACGGGGGAGGTTTGCAAGGCAGAGTGTCTTGAAGCCTTCTGGGGGAGCATACTTGAAGGGTTTTTGACCGAAGTTTACTGAATAAGTAACAGATGAAGAACCTTGACCATTACTACAACCAAATACATATCTAGCATTTGTAATGTTAATAGCACCTTGACTTACACCATTTTTATAAAAAGTTACTGTATTTTGTGCAGAATCCAAATCCATAGCGATTCCCATTACATCATTAACATCCCAAGTTGTTCCATAAGATGTTCCACCAGGAACTCTTGTACCATTCGTCACATAACCATGTCCAGATCCACCATTTTGAGATTCATCAATTTGTCTTTGCCCATCAAATCCATCAATAGTACAAATACCGATTAGTGCATTGGTAGCAGTTTTTGCGGTGCAAACCATTTCGCAATACCATTTTCCACTACTTACCCCAATATCACCACCAGATGAGCATCCCTGCCCAACTCCAGTAGAACAAACAGTTGATAAATTACCATCACTGAAAGTAGATATATTATCAGTGTTTAATGGATTCAACGTACAATAACCAGTCTCTTGTCCTCTTACTGTATTGATATCAGTCGTGAATGGGTTGAAGATGTTTGCTGCTGCGTTTCCGTTTGCTGTAATAGTTCCTGGTGAAACATCAAATGCTGTTGCTGATGAGTTTGATTTGCAGCATAAAAGAGTTGTGTTGGTTACATTTGTGAGTGGTGCTGTTGGTGGTGTGAATGATGATGTATAAAGTGCGGTTCCTTTGATAATTCTGACATTAGAAATGAAAGCATTGGCAGCTTCGGTTAAAGCAGAAGTTGATCCAATCTCCAAATCAGCCGTAGTGTTAAAGATAGAGTTTGAATCAGTCCAACTATTTTCTTGGTTACCATTAACAAACAGATACCAAGTATTACCACTTCTAGTTACAGCGAAATGATACCATATATCAGTATAAATTCTAGAGGTTGAGACGCCATCACTACCAGATGCATTTGCCCAGGCAGTTCCATTTGTTGAATACAAAAGTTTGACTGGATTTGTAACTGAGTTAGCAGTGTCTCTTATTGTTAATTGCCACCCCCTATTGTTAGTATTACTTCCACTTTGACTGACAATAGTGTCGCCATTACTACCAGGAAGTGCTCTAAAAAGTGCAAAAGCTTCAATGGTAAAATCGCCAGAACCAAACTCAAAGTCAGTGCTATCAGCAACACTTAAATAATCACCAGTACCATCAAAATACACAGCACCATCAGTAACCTTTGTGAGTGCAGAACTATGTGCAACACCTGATGGAGTGTCTGGGAGAATATCAATATTTTCATCTTGCACTGCGCCTGAAGATCCTACAATAAAATCATCAGTGTATTTTGCAACGCCACTATAAACTCTCACATCCGACATATAACCATCAAATACTTGATCGACAGAAATACAAGCGGAGAATATTGTCAGTGCTCCAGAATGGTTGGATGTACTACCAGCTAAAGAATATGTGCTATCTACTTTTTTGATTCCATCAACAAAAATTCTTATTCTAGATCCATCAAAAGTAACTGCATAGTGATACCATTGCCCAGTAGAATGATCTACAGCAGGATCAAATATTTCGTTAGTGCTCCCATTAGAGATAACGAATCTCAAATGACCGCCTGAAAATCCAATAAAAACTCCATGACTAGTTGCTCCAGCATCAGAGGTGTCAAATACTGCATCAGAGTTAGCAACAGAATCCCCATCAAACCAAAACTCAATGGTGAATGGAGTTGTTTTGTCATGTAAAAAGTTAAAATCACCAGCACTTCCTACTGTAACATTAGTGCTGTTAGCGCCAGATGATTTATAACACCCATCATAATAATAAAATCTATTTGCCGTCGATTCATATACCATCCCCCCATTAACAGTTGTTGTTTTTTGTGTGGTTTTATTATCAATTAGATGACTCACATCATTAGCATTTCCAGAAAAAGGTAATGCTAATTCACAAGTTACACCAACACCAATTATTGGATCAGGTCTTACTCCAACAGTAGCAATTCTGCCACCACTCACAGTATTCAGAATGGGAAGTGCTCCTGTTGCTTTATCTAACGCAGCAGCACCCCTAAAAACCACTGGTGTCCAGTTGTTTCCTCTTCCTGACTTATCCTTTCCTACATATGAGTTTCCATCCAGTGGAAGCCAAAAACCATTAGTTCCAAAGGTTCCAGTATATTTTTTAGGTCTCCAAGTATTTGTGAGTGGATCTGTGAATCCAAAGTATGATGCGTCAAGTTGTTGTCCATCGATCCAATAGAAGTTTGACATGTAACCATCATATGCCTGATTACTTCCAGAGGGATCTCTCCCTATCTCATGAGCAACATTGTTATTAAAACAATTTATTGTAAAATTTTGTCCAGGTTGAGTATTGTTACCTGAAAAATCTGTTATTTGCGTTCCATTTACATAAAGTTTAACTCTATCTGCAGGAGTTCCTTGCGTTGTATCGATTGCCCAGACAACATGATACCAAGCTGAGGGATCTCTGAACCTTGGTCCCGTAGATAAAAAGCACTCATTAGCAGTATTAGCATCATTAATAAGTGTTATGCTAAGTTGGTCACCTCTGCTACTTGAGTTATGTTCAAATCTTATTTGATCTCTACCAGTGCCTGAAGCACCAAAAATTGTTTTGGTTCCAGAGTCAGTGTTACTTGAGGTAAAAACTGTTCTTTTAACCCAAACACTCATGGTCATTTTCTGGTTATCACCAGCACTTCCAAAAGTTCTTGCAAGACGTTGTGATGTGGCTGCATCAGTATCGCCGTTACTATCAAACCTCAAACTACCATCAATAACCTGAGCACCTGATGCGGCACTTTGTCCAACAATAGGTGCAGGAATTACTCTACTCATTTATCTATCCTCCTCAACTGTAGTTAAGTGAAGCACCCGAAAGTAGTTCTGTTGCTGCTACAGCTGGTCCTCCGCCCGTTCTATTGACCGTAAATGAAATCAAACTAATTGATCCATCTGCTGTTGGTAATGTTGGTACTGATCCTGATGGGAATAAGAAGTATGTTGAGAATCCAACCGTTGCAATACCCGAGTTAATAACTCTTATAGTATGAGACTCTGCTTCTGTTCCACCAGAACATGTGATTGTACAGATACCAGTTGCAGTAACCTTATGGTCTTGTGCTGCTGTCAGATCTAACGTTACAACTGCAGATGATGGTGTTGCTGCTTCAGTTGTTAATCCAACTGAAATACCAGTGAGTTGCGAACCATCTCCATAGTATGTTATTGATCCGCTTACTGGACTAATACTTTGACCTGCTCCGACTCTGATTCCAGATCTTGCTGTGACAACACCAACAGAGTCAACGTTAGTTACATCATCATATGTTATAGTACCAGAAATAGAAACTGGACCCGTGACAGTAAGTGCAGTTCCAACTGTGATTGTGTCTGCAAAGATTCTATCTGTGTTTGCAAGACCAGTTAAACCAGATCCATCACCATAGAATGCATCAGCGGTAACAATACCACTTGAAACAACATCACCAACGCTGGTGATACCAATAACCGTCAATTTACCACCAATTGTAGCGTTACCATCAATTGTAGCGGCTGCTGCAACATTTACAGCATTTAAACTAGAAACACCAACAACTGTTAATTTTCCGCCAACCCGAAAATCTCCAGGTGTGGAATTAACAGTTGTAGCATTAAATGCTTTGTATGCAACTAATTCAACAACATCACCATCACCAGCAGGATTACTTAAAGTAACAGTAGAACCATCACTAGCGGTATAATCTTGTCCAACTACTTGTCTAACTCCGTTCACATAAGCATCCATGTAACCACTTACATATCCAGATGCAAATGTGAAACTTGTCTGAACTCCAGTTAGAACATAGTTTTGCCTTGCAACGATTACCGATGCATCGCCAGGCGCTCTTCCGATATATCCGTCACGAACTGACATTAGCTAACTCCTGTGAGAACACTGAGACTTACGTCGATTGCGTTTGCCGAATCACAATAGACTCTTAAAGAATCATTTGCTTCTAACAATGTTTTTCCAGTATCAGCGATTACAAAAGAACTGCCTGCAGGAACAGGAATCTTTTGTGCAATTCCAACAGCAGTATTAGTTGAACTGTCATGAAGTTCAACGGTCAAATTGACTGAACTGCTTGTATTGTTAGCAAATGTACCACCAATCAAGATTGCTTTGTCTGTTCCGTTGGTATATGCACTCGTCAAACCAAGGAAACTAACTGATTGACTTGAAGATGCTACAGTGTTTGTAGAAACTCTATCAGCAAACACAGACCCAACGCCAGCAATTGAAGAAACTTTAGTTCCTGCAATAAAATTGGGGTTATCAATCAGGTATCCAACAGAGACATCAACCGTTGAAATACCAGTGATCAAACTAGTTGTAACTCCAATGGAACCCGAGGAACTGGTAGTTACAATTCCTGCTGCCCTTGTTAATGAATTTGAAAATGATTCTGCCATTGTTCTTTATGTGTTAAGAGTATTTATTAGCATTAACCGCCAAGAGCGATTGCAAGTCCAAGCGTGACACCTGGAGTAACTGTAACAGTTGCGATACCAGCTGATGGTGCGGTAACGCTCATTGAGGTTCCATTAGTTGATGCAAAATTAATAAATGTTGCGCCAATACCAATAGCAGTTCCTTCTTCGCCAACACCGATAGCAGCAGTTAATCCAGTTGCAGTGCCAGTTAAGTTAGAACCATCACCATAGAATGCATCAGCGGTAACAATACCACTCGAAACAACATCACCAACGCTGGTGATTCCAGATACTTCTAATCGACCAGCGACAGAAGCACCCGCACCAACAAAAAATGCTCCACCCGTTGTTGTAATTCCACCTGATGATGCAAGAGTTGTTACTCCAACAACATTCAGTGTTTCAGAAATGTTAGTTGTGTCTAACTCAGTTCTACCATCAACGTCAAGATCAACACCAACACTCAACGTAGAACCGTCGAATGTTAAATTGCCATCATCTTCTATTGTACTGCCAGCACCAACAAGAACAACTCTGTTATCTGTTAATGTTGAGAAAGTAGTTACACCAACAACAGATAATCCTGCACCTACACTTACATTTTGAGTAAATGTAGAAACACCAGTTACTGAAAGTGCTTCGGTTACTGTTAAATTTGATAATGTGGCATCATCAAAAACAATATCATCAACGAGTAAGTCACCAGTAATCTGGACATCACCCTGAACATAAAGTGCAGTTTGTCCTGTAGATACTGGGGAACGAACATCAAGTAAGTATGATGGAATTGCTGTTCCAACACCAACAGATCCACCGATGGAAGTTAATGTTGTTCCACCAGTTCCAATATTGAACTCAGTAAGAACAGTGGATATTCCTGTAATATTTAAATTTGCAGCATTAATAGCGGTAGCAGCAATGCCACCTCTAACATCTAATTCAACACTTGGGACTGTAGAGGCAATACCAACCTTATTTGTTGTAGAATCAGCAACGATAAGAGAAGTTGCTACCTCAAGTCCATTTTTGACAACAAAATTCTTATTTACTGCCATTTGGGTTCACTATCCCCCTGTTCTTTCTTTTTATTATTTATTAAGTTACAACTCTAAGAATAACTTTTGCATCACCACTACTACCACCGAGTTGAGCATCAACAATGGTAACGGATCCGTCAGTATATCCAGATCCACCTCCACCGCCAGAACCAGATTCTCCACCTTGTCCTCCAGTTGCTCCATTGCCACCATTACCACCATTATTTCCAGCGCCAGCAGTTTGAATAATACTATATCCTGCCTTAAATCCTCTAGAAATAGAAGCACTATTAGTAACTAATGTTCCATCAGAAAGTCGGAAACGTGAAGTTCCAACATCAGTACAAGGAGAAACACCTTGATTCCTCCAATATACACCTCTTGGACAAGGAAGTGCTCTCCCACCATCAGGTGATGTTGCTTTTGTATCTGGTGATGATGCAGTCAAAGAAGTTAAAGATCCAAAAATTCCATTTGATGGTAAATTACCTGCAGTGAAGAGAGCACCACCATCTCCAAATAATCTACCACGTCCATCTTGGCCAGCAACTCCTACTCCTCCACCAAATCCACCATTACCGGAAGTTCCAGCATGACCTCCACCACCAACAGAGGCAATCAAAGAACCCTTTTTATAGATGAAAGGTGCATTGATTGAGGTTGATAATCCAGCAATGATATACTCTGTATTTCGTTCCATCGTAAATCTAATTCTGGAATATCCGCCTTCTCCACCGACAAAAGATCCACTATTAGATCCTTTACCACCATATACGTCCATTTCAATATCAATGTCTCTATCTGGAGCATGGAGACTAAATTGATTAATCGTAACATTTGCACTTGATTTAAATGAAGGAGCATTAATCTCATATTCACCATTAAACAAATCAACGGTTAATGGGGATGTTACTGTATCTGTAACACCCATGGGTTCAATACGAATATTGTATATGTCTGCGGAATCTTGTGGTGCAAAATTAACAACATCAGAGAATATTGGACTATTTGGAGAATCTGGATTTGTAATTCGTACCTGAACAGTTTGAATACCAACTCTATCGGTATTGAGAGTTAGTCTCGGAGTTGTTGCTCCAGAAACTGTAGTGTTTCTAGTCTTTTGAACAACTGTTCCATCTACGTTTTGTGCAGATGTAAATTCAACGTTCACATATCCACCGCCACCATTTTCCCACTGACTACTCAAAGTAGCAACACTGGAATTATATCCAGATCCACCACCACCGCCGCCTGTTCCACCAGAACTATTATCAGCACCACCACTGCCGCCGCCACCACCAGAGGTGCCACCACCCCCGCCGCCACCGCCGCCGCCATCTTGTCCAGGGGTGTTACCTTCTGAACCGCTTCCTTCTCCCGTGCTACTACCAAATGAACCAGCAGTGCCACCACCACTAGCACCTCTATTCCAGGATCCACCGCCACCGCCACCGCCGCCACCGGCGACGATAATTCTTGATCCGTCTGATATTACAGCAGTTCCTCCGCCACCGCCGCCACCGAATCCAGAACATCTTCTTCCATCACCCCCAGCACCAGCCTGTCCTCCTCTTCCTCCACTACCAGAACCAGACCCACCATCACCAGGAGATCCAAAGCAACCTCCACCTCCACCACCTTGTTTTCCAATTGTCCATGATAAAGTTCTACCACCATTAGCAAGAGTAAATTTACCAACTCTACCGTTACCACCACTGCCGCCACTACCGCCGGCATCAGATCCACCACCACCACCTTTAGCTCCTGCCACAGTAACAGTGATGTCCTCAGAATCTGATGGTAAAGTAACAGAACCATTACTAGAAGATTGGACAAGTTTAGTTCTTGCATCAGTGGTGTCAGTTACTGTTCCATCAGAAACTGCAACTCCATTAAGGAACCACTGATACTGAACACCACTAGTAAAGAAAGAATCGGTTAATCCAGCATCAATTGTAAAAGTAACACTTGTTCCAACAAGTCCAGAAATGTTTGATGGTTGTGAAACAATTTCAAGTAAAGGTAATACAGAAAGAGTTGCAATTCCAGATGAAACTCCATCATTAATTGCATTACCAGTAGAACGTGCAGTTCCAACAGTTACTGCAGATCCAATTGGTTGAGAATATGCAGATGGGACATAATCTGCTGTTAAGAAAAACTCCCTTCTATTATCTGTTGGAGTGATGAGATTTGAAAGTGTTAATGTCGTTGTTGCAGTTCCTGTTACATAGGTACTATCTGTTAATGCACCAACTCCAACCTCATTCCAACGATAGGTAATGTATCCAGTATTTGTTGCTGGATTTGTAATGATACCAACAGTGTGGAAAAAAGCAGTGGCGATGCCACTAAAGGTAGCAACACCACTGCTTACAGTTCCAGAATCTGCTACAACAATTCCAGTTGTAGCAACCCCAACAGGATTTGAGGTAAATTGTAATACTGGACCGTTTAAGTCTAAAGAAGTTTGCTTATCAAACATTATCGTTTACCTCAATTGACAAAGTTCTGACCAACTACGACTCCGTAGAAATTACTTCCTCCATCAAATGTTTTGTATGAGTAGATGTCTGCTCTACTTGCAGTTGTTGTGATTCCTGGTAAAACTCCTCCACCTGGCCAGAAGACTGGAATGTCAGATCCACCAGAAGTCTTGAATGTATCAAGTCCAACATTGTGTCCGCCAGTTGAGTCTTGTACGATCTTAATCGTAAATTCACTTGCATCATTTGGAATATTGGTGATTGTGAAGGAATCAACCTTTTCATTCAATGTTAGAGTGAAGTTCTGAGATCTAGAAAGATCAAGGGTGACAACATTTGATACACTAGTAACGATTCCAACATGACCGTGGATAGTCTTATATCTAATTCTTCCTTCAACATCAAATTTGGATCTAGCAACAGAAGTACCAACACCAACATTTCCAGTTGAAAGAATAGCATTGAATACCGTTCCTGATGTTCCAACATGAATGATATTCGATGTTGTTACACCTGCCTTAATTCTACCATCAGTATTTCCTGTACTAATCAGTGCAAACTTACTAGAACTGAAAGTTCCACCAACAGAAACTTCACTTTCAAATGTTGCAGTAGAAATAAATCTAGATCCGTTAGTTACATACAGAGATGTTGCTGCAGTTCCTGCGATTTGAAGTTGTGCTGTAATACCGATACTAGTACCAATACCAACGAAGTGATTTGGATCATCCTTATCGTAAATAAATGTTCCACCAGTGTCTTCTTCCCAAATACTATCAAGGTTGGTAAGACCAGAACCATCACCAACAAAGGTTCCAAATACATTACCATTGACATACATTGTATATCCTTGGGTTGAAGTTGTTCCTAAACCAACTTGTCCAGAGGAATTAACAGAGAATGAAGAACTTCCAGATCCAACTTGGAAGGTTGTGCTTCCAATTGAAGTTGTTCCGACACCAACTTGATCAAACAGATTAATATTAGCAGTCTTAGAGATGCTGATGTTACCGAAACGATACCAATCATTATCTGTTGTATAAACCCAACCAATATATCCAGACTTAGCAGGATTTGAATTATAAACAACATCTCCAGGGTTACCTGCAAGAGATGGTGTTGCAATACCTACGGTGTATTTTCTGGAAATTGTTGCATCACCTTGAATAAAGATAGATGATGCTTCGAATCCCTTAGTGGATGTTGAGGTTACTTTATCATTGAATACGACTGGTCCATCAAATTCTGAAATAATGTTATTATCTGGACCACCTTCAACTCTCAGCGAACGACTGATAGTAACTTCAAGTGGAGAAAGAACGTCAAATCCAATACTAATACCAGCAGGTAATACATCCTCACCAGTTACAGTTGGAATAGGTGCATCAAATACTTCTTCCTCACCAGTTGCAGAACTTACTTTTTTGTTACCAATATAGAAATCACCCTGGTCATTCATACCAGTATAAACAACAATACCACCGTCAGTCTTAGTTGATTGTGCTAAGAATTCTTCCTCAATTGAAAGTTGACGATCTTGTGTTTCGGGTAGAGCAGTTGAGTAGTTACCAGGACCATAACCAACATATTCAAATGTATGACCAGATGCGCGAAGAATTGAGTTTCTTCTGAGTTCAACTGGTGTTACATGTACTCTTCTTACGACTGTGTTAATTGCATGACTTGATGCCTTTGTTCCCAAGACACCACGGAAAACAGAAACTGGATTTCCAGTTACTTTTGTTTTAACTCTTACAATCTCATCATTGATCTCAAGATAATCACCAATCTTAACATCAAGATTGTCTATATTTTGAAGTTCAATTGATGTTGTAGATGCGTTACTTATTACTGCAGAAAGAGTAGTAGTAATTCCAGCATATTGAAGAACTTGGCGTCCTCCAACATTTTCATTATCGACAGTTATATTACCACTATTAGCGGAAATTCCATTTCTAATTGCAAATTGTGTTCCAGCAACCGTTGGAGAGTTTGTTGATACTCCAAGATTGACAACAAATTCAGTAAGACTTGTATTTTTTGTTACAACAACTTCTTTGTTATACAGATCATTGGTTGCACCAGAAAGTGTAATAACGTTATCAACTTTTAATCCATGATTTTGAGAAGTTACAACCGTTGCAATTCCAGACACGGAATCATAAGTAAATGATGTGATTCTCAGTGCTTCACCAGTCAGATAACCAAAAGCACTAGAAGTTAGATCAGATCCAGTTCCAGTTAAATGGGGATTTCCAACAGTTGATGCAGAAGAAACTACAAATGATTTTGCAGCACCAACATTTACCTCACTAATTCTGTAAAGTTGATTATAATCTTTCAGAGTATTGGAAGAAACGCCAATGATTCTTAAAGAATCGCCAACGTTGTTATAAACATCATCAACAGTAACATATCCTTGAACATGTCCAGTGGTGGTGGCAACACCAACAACGGCAAGTGTATTTCCGATTCCGTATGCACTACCACCATCCATGATTTGAACAGCAGTAATACCACCGATAGCATCAACTGTGATTGCTGCAGTAGCATAATCACCAGTTACAGATCCAGCAAATCCAACTAAACGGGCATTATATAGAGTTGCTGCAGAACCACTTCCATATGCAGTTCCACTTTCAGCAATACTTACTTTAGTAATTCGATTTAATCCAATATCATTAGTTGTGTGAATGATATGTGATGTTCCAGCAGCAGAAACTGATACGATATCAGTAATACCAAATCCAACTTTATCATCAACCAGTTTTTTATTGACAGTCTCTTTTGTCAAACTGTGTCTTGGTTCATCAACAATAACATTTCCAACTGGTGTTGGAGCAGCAAAACATACTGATGCATCTGGATCAGATTTTGGAGTGTCTCTATCAGTTTGTGGATATAAGAATTGAACGGGTTGAGAGAACTCTTTTCCAGTGAATGGAGCAACAGAAGGGGCGTTTGAAGAGTTCAGAACAACAAGATGGTAGATACCGTCTTGTTCACCAGCAATGTATTTTTGAACCTCTTGAGATCTGTAGAGATAATATGTGTTATTGTATCTCTTTCTCTTGAACGTTGGCAGACTTGTTGTTCTATTTGAAGTATCATTAGTGAAAGTTCCTGGGTCACTGCCAAGTGGAACAGTGAATGATTTGGAACTACTAATACCTGTTACAGTAAAGGTATTGTTGAATGCAGAACTACCGATTCCAACACTATTAGACGATGTTGTGACATTGGAAATTTCGACTACAGACCCTACAGAGAGGTTATGTGGCAATTCTGTCTCAAAGACAGCATTTGATCCATCCCAAATTGCATTAGCAATAAATCTGAAGTTTCTCTGTTCATTAACATTTGAAAGAGAAACAACAGTAGGACTGAAATAAGATTCGACTTCAGTATCGGTAGATCCAGTTACATCACTTGATTCTTGGAGGACGTATCCATCAGCGGGTGGTCTTGCTGAGGTAATTCCTGAACCAGAAGGTATGACATATCTTAATTTATAAATTGTATCAGATAAGTTTCTGGTATCTGGTGTTCTAGAAATAAATGTTCTTGGTGTTGCTGCACCGAGACTTGTTGTTCCCAGAGAAACAATCTTTGTTGAAAGATTATTATCTGTTGCAGCGGTGGCAACGTTAATATACCACTGATTTTCAGTAGTATCATATTGAATTGGGTGTCCAATGTCACCAGAGTTTTTATCAGATACTCTGGATACAATTTTTAATCTTCCGCCAGAACTATTGATTGTTACTTGAGAAGCAGCAAGAGCATCATTCAGAGTTTTAGCAAGTCTAACTTGATCCGTATTAAGACCAGATGTAATAGCATAATAAATTTTATTAGCATCAACCCCATCTGGTAATTGTGCAGTGTCACTTAGAACTCTGATTGATTCACCCTCAATGAAGTTATGAGGACTTTGTAATGTAATTGTATCAGAAGAAATACTATTAACACCAACAGAACTTCTACCAACATTAAAAGATTTTTCAGATGTAACTTCATTACCGGAATATCCAGTATTTGGAACAATAATTCTTGCAGAATATTCTGCTGAGGTATTTGACTCCGAGATTAAAGTCTTTAATCTATCACCTTCTCTTGCACCAATTCTATATCCTTCAATAACGTTGTCAGGAGCAACGTCTGAGTTTGTCTGATTGTAGAGATAAAGTCTATCAGTTGTTGCTGCACCAATTGTTCTCTCGACTGTCTTGGCAACATCAATTGCATTGAATTCTACATTTGCCGTAATGTCAGAAAGTTGCTTTGGTGGAATAATGTGAGTGATGTATCCAACATCATCTCTAGAAAATGCTGAATTTCTAAATCCTTTTGCAATAAGTGATTTTGAACCAAAGTTTGAGTTGGAGTTGGTGATTGATTGATCGCCGCCAGTATCAGCAACGAAGTGTTCAGCAAATCCAATTGCAAATACAGAAACGATTTGCAAAATAGCATTGTTAGAACACTTAATGTGGAAACTGCTATATTCTGGTTTATAGACTGCTAAAGAATCACTGTGTAAGTTTTCATTTCCAGCAGTGGTTGAGTCTTTGTAAGTTCCACTTGAGGTGTCATATTTTACAAAGGCATTATCATCTTTTTGCAGTCCAATTCCAGTAAATTGGGCAATAACCATCGACTTAAATCCAGTCGCTTTGTCGCCATCAGCATGAACACCACACATTCCGAATACGGATCTAAGTGAGATGTTGAAAATATATGGAGATGCTGAAGTAACAGTGTCGACATTCAGAGTTACAATTCCTCCAGTTGGAGTTGGAAGAGCATTTGTTGGTGCTGCACTTACAGCATATTTAAATTCTGTTGAACTTACAACATCACTTACAACATATTGTCCATTATATCCGCTTGCAGTGATTCCATTAACTTGGAATGCTGTATCAACTGCAATTCCATCGAGAGCGGAATCTGTAGTTACAGTAATTGTTGTTGATGAAGTTGTGCCGTCGCCTGCTTTTATACTTGTGATACCAACATTGCCAGACTTTGGTCCAACAATTCTGTATTCATCGATTTTTGGTTGAATATCTAATCCAGATGCTGGATAATCTGGTTCGACTTCACGACCAGAAGAAGGTCCATAAGCAAGACCAACTTTCTCATAATACATTTCCAGATCAGTTCTGGTTGAAGTATATGTAAGGAAAGCATCGTCAATTTTTACTGGATTGACACCATCAGCATATTCAAAGCAAGTTAATTTATGGTGTGAGAAGTTTGGAACAAAGGTATTTGAAGTATAATCCTTATAGATAACTCCGTTTGGATCTCCATCCAAAAGGGTAAATTGCCAAAGATAAGAAATACCAGTTAATCTGAAGATAGCAGATCTTTCAATATTATCATTCGATGGATTTGGTACGTATCTTGGACGAATTTTAGTTTTTCTTAAGTCAAGACCAACGATAGATGTTCCTCGTGGAAGAATAACACCACCATGAATACTGTTTAACTTATAGAGAGCATTATCATCAGTGGTGAGGTCAAAATTTGTTGTCAGGTCAAATTGAGAGAAATTTGTGGATGTGGTTCCATTTCTCAGTTGGAAAGTATTAGCAGTGGTTTCGTGGATAGGAATCCATCCTGGTCGGTTATCAATTAAGTGCTCACCAGGATAGAGTAAAATAGTAGTTTGACCGAATCTATCATTATCCAGTCCAGCTTGATATGAGAATCTTGCTGCCTCAACTAATGCTCTCTGGATTGTCTTGAATGGGCGAGCAAGAGAGTTGCCTTGATTTTCTATGCTGTCCGTGGCATCCAAATCATTTGGATTAACATACAAGATATTTCCACGCGCATTCTTTAGGAAATTATCTAAACGACTGAGAGGCATCTTATTTGCACGATAAGTTCTGTTATGGATTATTTATCATAAGAAAAAAGGGTAACCTCTCTGAGGTCACCCTTTTCGCACTTCCTTCACACTGTTATATATTAGCATAACTTTCTTGTTTCCACAAGAGGTCTAACTTCTTATCAAATACCATTACATATCTGTGTTTACGGGAGCGATTTTTCCATTCTCCATTGCACCCCTTAACAGAACCTCTGGAATGCTTGGTGCCATCGGCATAGTAGAAATCTTTCTTTGAATCTGATAGACCGCAATACCTAAAGTTGCAAGCCCGATAAATTGTGCCGTTATGATAGTCGCTATCAGCGTATGAGATGATTGCTTTGACTTCTGTATCTTTTCTAAGTCTCTTAATCGCCTTTGAAACGAACCAAGAAGTGATATTATACTCTCCCTGCTGAGTATCGGGGTGGATGCAGAGCCTTGAGAGTTCGAAGAGTCCTTGTTGTTCATTTCTTTCTAGTCCAAATGCACCTTTTGCAATTTCTGGTACGGGAAGTCCTGTAAAGATACAAACTCCCAATGTACCTCCAATATTTAGAGGTGAAAAGTCATTTTTCTTAAAAAGACCGTAATTCCAACCTGACTTAAATCCTTTAGAAAAGTCCTTCAAATAGTGATAGGTAAGTAAAAGTTCTTTTGCTTGTTTTTTACTGATTTTATCAATATAATACTCAGATTTCATTCATCATGTACTCCACAGTATTTGCAACATCACTCATTGCATCTTTTAAATTTGGTCTTTGTCCAGATTCCATTTTAGTAATTGGACGACGATTATCGATAAGAGTCCATCTCCATTGACCCATTTCTTTACAATACCAGAGATTAATTTTCATGTTACTCAGTCTATTGGTAAACATTCTGGATTTTCTAATTCCAGTTCAAACATTAACGGATGGCATTGTTCATCAATTAGATAAAAAGAGGAAAGGTACAGATTTTCTGGTTCATATCTCAATTCTTGATCTGCCATTTCCAAGATCTCAGAATCATAATATAAACTCTCTTCACATTCATCGAAAGTAAATGCTATTCCATTTATAAAATACATCAGAACTAATAGTGTTCCCTTATTGTACCACACATATCGAGTGTCAATACGGTATTTCATTAGTTTTTTTGATTTTTTGGTATTTATTACCAAAGCCACTTGTCGGACTTGAACCGACGACCTACGGTTTACAAAACCGTTGCTCTATCCAGCTGAGCTAAAGTGGCAATAGGAGCGGGGGGACTTGAACCCCCACAGGATTAACTCCCAACGGATTTTAAGTCCGGTGCGTCTACCGATTCCGCCACGCTCCCAAAAAAGTCTTTAGACTTCGACTTTTACAACATCAGTTGAAGTGGTGTAAGTAGGAAGATGAAAACGGCAATACTCATTAAAGGTGATTTTCATTTCCTTCCAGGTAAGACCACAATTATCCGCTGCTTTGGGTACATTCCATTTTGCCGCAAACAGCATTTCCATTGATTTTCTGGTTTCTGGACGCATTTGAAAAAGTAATAGAGTAAAAAATTTGCCGGGAATTTTTCCGCCGAAAAATGGAACTAAAAGCTAATTTTGGTGTCAGAGAGGACTTGCATAAGTAAGTACTTCTTCATCACAAGTAGCACGAACAAATTCAAGCACGTTCATAAATTGTTCAACGGTTTCACAGGTCACGGTTTTCTCATCACCCTCATTAGAATAAAGATAGACACTACGCTTAGCAGGATCTACGACACAACGGGTGAGGTACTCGTCTTGCATTGGTTCGTTTGTTGATTACCCAGTTATTATAGGATGATCACTGCTCCGTGTCAAGTCTTTGCTCTGCCTTGAGTGGAGAAATATCCTTTCTCTCACCGAAAATAAGGTAGTAACAGTCAATAGGCATATTACCCTGTGATTGGAAGTAAATTACTCCCTCACTAATTCTTTTAATAATAACATTTTGATGTGATCCGATCATTGTCAAGTGAACACTAATGGTTCTCTCCTCAACAATCTCTCTATAGTAGTCTGGAAGTTTTAATTCGTATTTTCCAGTCAATCTACCTCTCAAAAAGACCGCATTTTCTGGTCCAATTAGAGATTCTAAATTTAAATTGTAATTCTCAAGTGTTGGGTGCTTAATTGTAATCATGGTATCAGTGAAGTGATGGTTGAAATTCCAAGATATGCTATTGCTGCATCATATTTTTCTATTTCATCTGCTTGCCCACCAATCGCTTGGCGGTTACCCCAGATTTCTTTTTGAATGTCAGATCTCAAGTCTCTAAGCGCATTTACAGCGGTAACTTTATAGTTAAAGTCACCAAGATCTGACTGAATATCAGATTCCGCTGAGTCTGCTGTGCTAATTGCATTTGTCAGTGCTGTTTCTTCGGTAGAACAAGAAGGAGATGCTGTGTATAACCCAGATGTGAGGTTGATGTCCTCAATAAATGCAGTTTCTCCCTCTACAACTCTACCACCACCAGTATCTGGATGACTTGAGAATCCGACCTTATAATATATCTTACCTGCACCTACACTTGGTTCTCTCTCACCTGTAGAGTAAGGTTCTATTCCAGCCAATGCAGGGTTCCATGACTTGGTACTTGGATTAGCACCAGAGTTATCATAGAATACGGATTTGCCTAGACCACTAGTTCCAGTTGTCAAAATTCCGATGGTTTGTGGTGCAAATGGATTTTTACCGAACTCCAGACGATAAGCACTAAGTGCAGTTGTCCCAACACCTGCAGGACTTTCCCTAATCGTGAAAGTTACAAATGATCCATCAGACTCTGGAGCAGAGGCACCAAGAGAAACAACCGTTCCCAAAGTTAATTTTGGAACAATACTAATTGTGCTACCAATACCAACAGTTGTCCCTGCTCCAGCAATTACCGAGAGATCAGCAGTTGTAGTTCCGATGCCGACAATCTCACCAAATCCAGATGGGAATATCCCACTCTTGTTAGAGGTAATTAGTTGATTGAGATTAACACCGTCAGTAACACCAGATCCAACTGGTGACATAACAGTCAGAATACTAGATCCAATGCTGATTGTACCAATAAAACTTGTGACAAATGTATCCCCTATACCTTTAGTATAGGGTTCATCATAATATTTTAATCCATATAGATTTTTATCTTGAAATCCAAAGATACTATTTGCTGGATATTGGGTATAAGAACCATCAGTATTGAGAAAAGCAACCTGACCAGAGTTTCCCAGTGCAATGCCATTTGTTGATCCAATACCAACTGATTGATATCCACTAAGAGAAAGTTTTGTTGCGATTAAGTTATAGAAAGTCTGTACTCCAACACCAACACCTTTTGTGCTGATGCCAGCAACTCTCCAGAACACATCTGTTCTACATCCAGCAGTGACCCTATCATCATATGCATCTTGGACTGCTTCAAGTTTTTGATTGACATTGACTACTTGATCATACAGATTAGAGTCAATAGAAACTATCGCAGCATCATACTTATCAATTTCGCCATCTTTTACAACAATATTTTTTTGCAAGAAATCAATCGCTTCTACACTTCTCTCTCTTTTTACATTTAACTCGTCAATAATACCAGTTGATATTGGCATCTTTATTTCCTCTCAATATCCTGATAGATCATTTCAGTACCCTCATATTCTAACTCAAGTTTTGCAACATCTTTTCTTTCACCATAAACGACATAACTACAATCTATTGGACCTCCACCATTATTCATCACATAAATTCTAGAACCCCACTCAATTTTTTGAACGAACAGTTCTTGATATATTCCGTGAGATGTTAGATTGACTGTTATTGTCTCTGGATCTACAAGACCCCTCCAATATTCGGGTAATTCTATCACATTATTATTAGTCAGTCTACCTCTATGATAAACACCATGTTCTGGACCTTCCAAACAAGCATGACGTAATCTATGATTTTTCTTGGTTGGGTGAATAATATCAAAAAGTTTTGTTGTTCCTACGATAGAGGATAACCAGGAGACAAAACCATTAACATGCAATGCACCATTAATAACAACAGCACCGTTAATGACTCTACCAGCGGTGTTCTCTGCAACAGCACCAGTAGTTACCTCTGCACCAGTATCAACAGATGCACCTGCTCTTAATTCAAGACCAGTTTGTGCTTTTAATCCAACAAAGTTCTTAACACCAATCCAATTTAGTATCCCAACAGCGTTTGTAACACCGAGAATGCTAATAAAACTAGCATTGATGCTGATACCAACAGGACCAAGGATGTCTCCAAGAACAACATCAAGAGGAGTTGGTGGAAATCCAAAAGATGAGACCTTAACGATTGATAGTGGGGGTGGCAATGCCTCCAGGTTCCCACTACGACCAATCATCAAGTTTGCTTCATTAAAATTAGGACCCTTCGTGAATGTAAGAGGGGACCCAATCATCACTGGACCAGCCAAATATGCTGCACCACGAATCTTTGTAGGACCAATACCAAATCCAACAGGAGGAATCGGTGCTCCAAGATGGTTTGCTGGTCCTACAAATAATTGATTACCAACGTATAGATCAGCTGATTTTGCCATTATTTAACTAAACTAATTTTATTTTTAACTGCTTGCAAGATTTCTCTAGGAGTTGCTGGTAAGAATGGGATGATTCCAGCAGAACCTTTAAGACTGGTAGCACCATCAAACATTTCTACGAATCCACCGTACATATTTAGGATAGAGTTTCCGATTATTTCTGTTGTTTTTTCGGAAAAGATTGTTGTATCAACATTAGAACGAACAAGAACTGATTGTTTAGAGTCAATGATAATTTTTTCATTTGCATTAATGTTGATGACTCCATGTTCACCACCAGATCCCGTCGCAATTATGTCAATATCTTGTGCTGCTATTCTAATTCTACCACTACTGATCAAGACAAGATCACCACTTCCAGAGTCAATAAACACTCCAGGAATTCCTGCTGCTACAGCATCTCCTGCCTTGACTTGGAACGTTCCAGGGCATCTATGGATTGTTCCACCACCTCTACCCTTTGTTCTAGTGTCTCCAGTCCTGTCCATTTGAAAATAATGGGGCACTGGAGATTCTGTATTTGAAACTACTTTAAATCCAGAAATTACACCATCACCATTCACATGACCGAAGGTTACTTTCGCATCGCCAGTGCTAATTTCTTTTGCCTTATAATTAATTGGTTCTGACATTATACTCTACCTACACAATCGACTACGGACAGTACAGAATCTTGTGGTGCTGGTTCTCTGAACTCATCCTTATTGATTCTATCTATACAGAATCTAGGAACTATGTTTGCATTGACTCCTGTTTCGCTTTCAATGTAAATTGTTGGGAACTCTTTGAACCCTTCACCACCAGAAATTACTTTTACTGATTCCAAATTACCAAAAATACCAAATGTTGGGACAATTTCTGCTCCATAATTTGGTTCAATCACCACTTTATCACCGTCATTATATCCAAATCCTGGATTTGTGATGACAGCATCACACATGTAAAGAACAACTGAGTAATCAAGATCAGATGTTGCAGGAACAGTTGATGTTGGTTCCAGTGCAGTGATAGTTCTTGGTTCTTCTATGAGTTCAGTCGTGCTTGCAGTCTCTACAAGGTCTCCCGCAAATACATCAAACACTTCACCTGGGTCATAAGGAACATCATAGGTTCCGTCTGCCCTTCTTACTGTGGTTTGATTTGCCTCTGCCCATACTCTTCCATCTCCACCACGACTTCCATCTGGTGTTGGTAAGTATCCAAATCCAGGATTATCCATAATAACACCAATGACACCAGTCTCATCTCCATTTGAGTCAGAAACATAAACTCCATTCTGAAGAGAGACTGGACCCAAAACTGGGGTTCCATAAGCACCAGATCCATTTCCACATGGATCTTCAAATCTTAAGAATGGTTCTCCACCAGAGTATCCAAATCCAGTTGAAACAATATCAACCCCTAAAATATCTCCAGTAGCACTTACAATAGCATTTCCTGTTGCACCTTCACCAGATCCTCCCCAGAAAGAAACTGATGGAGGACCACAGAATAGTGCTCGAATGTTGCATGTATTTTCATCGGAAAGAATATCACTAAAGTCCATATCCAAATCGAAGTCAAAACTGTCTGGATCAATTGCTTGAGTTACACTAGAAGCAAATCCCTTAACTTTTCTAATCAAAGATTCTGGATCAAAAGTGGCGTCTGGTGTGTCTGGACCATCCCAAAGACTCCATGATTTTACTTGAGGACATGCAGGTTTTTCTTCACAGGAAAGAAAACTCAAAATTGATTCAATAAATTGCAAAACATCTCCGACAATATCTATAGCTCCAAGAATTGTCTCCAGTGGTTTCATGATTTGAGAAACAAGTGAATTAATCAATCCAGAAAGTTTCCCGATAACTGCTGCAAGAATATTTTCGGCAGCACAAAGAGGAACATTGATGAAACGATCAACAACTTGAAGTAGTGCCTTACGAACAATGTTTAAAAGATTTTTAATAATTTTTCTGAAGAAACATGCCAACAAATCCATTGCAGTTTCCATTGCTGCTTTGGCATTTGATTGTTGATCTGGGAAAAGTAAGAAGTAAAAATCTTGTGCTGCTGCATTAATTTTTCTCGTTATCCACTCTTGAGCACCAGCAATTCTATCTTTTACAAAAGTAGTAACTTTCTCTGCTGCTTCACCTACCTTGATAGAAATATATTCTTGGATACTTACCTGTCTTCCTTTGTGATTGATTGGATGAGTGAGACTATACTTAAAATCTTTTAATCCTTTTTGTGCTTTCTGAATGTCCTGAATCATCTTCTGGATGTCTTTTACAATCTTTCCAGGAGATTGACTCTGCGTACAAACAAATGGAAGTGGAATACTAGTTTCTCCTCCACCATCATCCCTTTCAAGTTCTTGTTGAAGAGTCTCTGCAGCAGGAGTAACACCTGTTGCTTGCCTGATATTTACTGGAGTTGCAGATACAGCAGATGCTCTTGCTCTCTCCTGAGGACTTGTTGTTATTGCATACCTAGGAATACTATCACGAACTCCGTATCCATTAAATGGAGTAAAAGGTTTTATTTTTGGAGTGTCTTTATAAATCGAAGTGTATTGATTATATCCAATAACCCCCATGATGACTGGTTGCTGAGCATCCTCGCCATCTAAAAAGAAACCATAAACAAAATCTCCCTTACCCAATCCAGGAGTTTCTGAGATTGCAGAAGATCCACTACCTGAGGTAACAGGATACATCAAACTTGCCCAAGGCAATTGATCATCTGGAAGTAAATTATCGTCCGCAGTATGGTATCCCATAACACGAACTTGATATCGATAACCAAATCCCTTTTGTTGACCTAGGGGGGTTCCTGTTGCATTTAATCCTGGAGCATTAATTTGATGGGCATCATTAGCGATCTGACCGATCCACCAAATGAATCCATCTCTGCCTACAAAATTTTTCTTAAGGAACCCTTGTTCGATCACTATCAGTCCTCGTAAATTCTACACTCAGATGCGTCTGGATGCTCGTCACAGTACATCTCAAGAGGTGTTGGATCATGATCCTCATCTGGATGCTTTGCTTGATACTGTTCGAGATGATCTAACTCATCTGCCACATGACGGCGCATTTGTGGAGAGAGTGTTCCATTCTCTAACATGTCTTTATCATCATTAATATGTTGTTGAATACTTCTATCTGTCATAGTACTTTAAATGGTTTTCTACCGAACGTGTCTCTAACTAATGCTAAACTGGTATAGCAGTTATCAGGTGTTAGTCTGTGACACAGACTTGCTATCATATATATGCCACCAGTTTCCTTGTTTGGTTCCTTGTTGGCATCACCAGTTAGTTCAGCAAAGTCACAATAAATTAAATCTCCAGCCCTTAGACTGAAGTCACCTGGTATTATAACATTAGTTTTGATTGTGAACAACTGGTTGTATCTCATGATAGATTGAACCATCGCATTTGGTGCATCAAAATTAGTAGCGGTTGGATCACTCTTCCAAGTCTCTAATTGTTTTGTTGCTGTTGGTCCAAGCGGTATCGTTCCCACATCCAACACATGGTTCATCAATCTCGATGGACTCTTTCTAAACTCCTCTGCCACCCAAGTTATTTCTTTTGATCCTGCGTTTTTAATTTTGTCTTTTTGGTTATCATCAACGTTGTATTCCTTGACTCGGTATCTCATCTCATAAAAATCAAAGAAGATACTTCTATTGGAGTAAGTTCCAAGAGTAAGATTTTGTTGTAGGTCGATATCTCTTTCTATATTGACACTAACAATTTTACCATCATATCCTTCTGGTTTCTCTGGATTTCCTGTAAAAATATATCTCTTGGTGCGTCCTCTTGTTTTTTCATCAAGCAGTTTATCAAGTGATTTAAATTTAAATCCATCATAAGTTTCATAGAAAAAATATCCAGCAGCACCACCATATCCAGTCTTACCATTAACGGTTAGTTCTGGAATTGACTTTGATGCTAACCATGTGCAAACATAGAAAGGTTTTTTATCGTTGCCAATAAAATTATAATTCACAACGGTCTTATCAATCTCAACATTTTTGGTGGTTTTGATTCCACCATTTTCCGTTAAAATCTTATTGACACTGTTTGATATTACACCATCATATCTTTTAACGACTCTTGTTTGTTCGTTTGCAATGAACTCTCTGGTACATAAATCGACACTGTACAAATCCTTTTGAGTTCCAGGGTCTATGCCACGAACTCTATTAACATAAAATGACTTATCAGACTTGAAAGTTAATTTATTTGGTTCTGGTTGTGCATCTTCAAATTCAAGAATGACTTTTTCTCCACCTCTAACTGGAAGTGCA
>Ga0208019_1000373_pt1 | contig 24682 bp, 33 predicted proteins | sample CB_VirMetaG_5_FD_184540 | JGI IMG/M metagenome (GOLD analysis project Ga0208019, IMG submission 184540) | Freshwater to marine saline gradient viral communities from Chesapeake Bay - CB_1508_1D Viral MetaG (SPAdes) (version 4) | ecosystem: Environmental > Aquatic > Marine > Coastal | place: USA... | reverse complement strand
CCTGCGCCCGCTCCTGCGCCCGCTCCTGCGCCCGCTCCTGCGCCCGCTCCTGCGCCCGCTCCTGCCCCCGGCCCTGCTCCCGACCTGCGGCGGCCAGTCGTACCCGAACCCACGTTGCGCAGGCCGGAAGGGGCCACTATCACCCCGGAAGGGCAGCTGATCCCGCCCGCCGTCGCTCCGGTGCCGGGGCGCACGACCATGGAAGGCCTGCCTCCGCGCGCGCCGCAAATCCCGCAGCTGGATGCGCTGGAGCGTCAGTACGAGGCGGTAGACAACGAGGTACAGCAGCTGCAGTCCGTTCTGGATCAACCTGCCATGATAAAGGCTATGGCAGAGGGAGAAGGAGCGAAGCCAGCAGCGGTACGGGCGCGGCTCACCAGCGCACTGAACGCCGCCAAGGGGCGGCGCGTTGTGGCGCAGGCGGAACGAGACGCCCACCCGCAATACCAAGCGCGCCAACAGCGGGAGGCCAACGCGGCACGGCGTATGGGTCTGCGCCAGTGGTTCTACGCCAATGCCGCCCCCGAGCTACGCGCAGATGCCGCCCAAGACGACATGGCGGCTCCGGTGGCGCAAGGCCGCACGACGACCGTATCGCCAGAGCGCGCCCGCGAGATCGAGCGGTACCTCCTAGATGAAGCGGTGGATGACCCCACGTCCGTGGCCGACAAGGACCGGCTGCTTGGTATGCTCAATTCCACAGCCAACAAGCGCAAGAGCGACAAGAACCTCGGCGGGGCGTACGCGTACTTCAGTAAATACCCGATTGTCCGAGACGCCATCTCGGCCATCGCGTGGGATCTGGCAACTCCCGGCGTGCCGAAAATCCGCAGGCGCGGAGCAGAAGCTCTGTCCCCGCTGGAAACTCAGACCGGGACCCAAAACGCGACTCGTGCGCGGGACTGGATGAACGCCAACCTGTCGCCGGAGGCCAACGCGTTTCTGGAAGCGGAGATGCAGGACCTGTCTGACGAGGCTATTTCGGCCGCCCAGAACGCCCACGAGCAGACGGCGATGGCTGCCCGTGCCCGAAACGAAGCGGATGCCGCTACGCTGGCTCCGTATCTAGGGAAAGAGGAGGCCAAAAAGCAGCAGCGCGCACGCGAAGCGGCCGAAGCCGCCGGTCGCGCTAGTGTGGGCACCGATCTGGACGCCGCGCGCCCCGTGTCGCCCCCACGTGCGGCTGGCAGGGGCGGCGTGTCGGTTGCCCCGGGATACGAGAAGATCTTCCGGCTTGCGGCCGACGTGACTGATCACTTTCTGGGGCCGCGCCGCACCAAGATGTTGTCCTCACTGACCGTTCCGCTGCACCCGGATGTGGTGCGGGCCTTGCGCCGGGGCAACTTGCGTTTGGCCCTGCAGACGCTGGCCGATACGGCTACGGATAGATACACGGCGAAGCTGGCGCAGGCCCTTATCCCCTACGTCGGCGACACGAAAGTATACCTGTCCGGCAACGACCCGACGGTGCGCGACCTCCTGCGCAGCCCCGAAACTGGCCTGATAGGCCGGGGGGGATATCTGCTGCGTACCGCCGAGCGGCAGGCGGAGCTGATGGCCAACCCGGAAAACCGGGGGTATGCGGAAGACACCAACAACGCGGTGTTCCTCAACTCCGACACAGGGCTCAACGCCCGGACGCTGCTGCACGAGATGCTGCACGTCGCTACGATGAAGCACCTCATGAACCCGGCCAGTCCGGTTCGGGCGCGGCTTGAGAAGCTGCGGCTGCAGGTAGTGAAGGCTATCGGCGACGGGCCAGCGACAGCCAACGTGATGGAGTTCACCGCCGAGGCCTTCACCAACTTCAAGTTCCAGAACCTGCTGGCGCAACTCTACGTCAACGACGTAAAAGTCCCGGCCCTCACCCAGTTCCGGTATGCCATCGTCAACATGGCGCGTCGCATCATGGGGCTCCCGATGCTGGACTACGCAGCCGTGCACCGTGGGGTGGACGCCTCTACGGAATCTGTGATGGACGAGGTAGATTTTCTGGTCCGGACGATCTTCGACGTGGCCCCAGAGGCGCGGATGCAAGGCTCGCTGTACGAAGACGCGCTCATCCCTCTTCGGGCGCGGGCGCGGGTCGACGGCATGACCGGGCGAGTGAAAGACTTTCTGCCGACCGACAAAGCCAAGCTCGACACGGTGGTGCGGGGTCTGAGTGGGGGTAGGGCCGACCGGCGCACGATGTCGCGGTTCCTGCTGGACGCATTCGTGCCGTACACAAACCTGCGCGCCATGGCGGCACCGTATCTCGGCGAGAAGAACCTGCAAGATCTACACGAGGTCCTCGGCGGGCACAGCACGCGGATCCAAGACCTGCTTCGTCGAGTAGAGAACAGTGTCCAGCAGATCGCGGACCTGCTCCCCACCGCCGAGATTACGGACAAATTCAACACTCTGCGCCTGCTTGCGACCCAGCGGCAGATCGACCCGCGCCACGATGAGAAGGTGTATCGCGAGTTTGGGTGGATCTATCGTCCGCTCAACGCCGATGGAGTGCCGCAGGCCCCGGTTCTGCGTACCCACGCCACCGCAGCCGAACGCGCGGCGGCCATCAAGGCGCACAACGCTACAGTCAGAGCTGCCGAGGATGCAGGTAGGGCTCCGACCGCCCTGCGGGGTAAGGCGCTTCCGGATCCGGACTTGGAGCGGTTGGCCGACTACCGGGAACTGCGGCGCATGTGGGATGAAATCGGCCCGGATGGGCAGAAAGCGTTCGAGCTTGCCGTGGGGCTCTACAAGAACCTCCACACAGAGACGGTGAAGGCCATCAAGGTGCGTCTCGCCGAGATGCTCCCGGACGATACAGTGGCACAGCGCTCGCTATACATCCGGCTGATGGAGCGCGTGCTCTCTGATAGCCTCGTCATGCCATACCAACCGCTTCAGCGGGAGGGCGATCTCGGCCTTACGTACCAAGCGGTACACCCGGGAGACCAGCACATCACCACGTTCCACCACCGGTACAAATCGGAAGGTGAGCGCGCGGAGGCGGTCGAAGTCCTGAGACGACTCGCGGATGAAGACCCCTCTCTGCAGATCTCGGACGTCCGTACGTATAACAAGACCGCCGATCTGCTCGGAGACGCGCGGCGTCCTCCCAGTAAGTTTGTCGCCGACATTGGGCGCGCGTTGGATCAGGCCGCAGTACAGGCTGCCGAGACCGTGTATGACCAGACCCTCGCTACAACGGGTAACCACGCGCAGGCTACGGCCGCCAGAGACGCGGCGCTGGCTGTCGAGAAAGAGCGTGCCGATGCGACCCGCGCCAGTATCGTCGAGCTGGCGCTAGACCTCATCCCAGAGCGGTCCCTGCTGCAGGCGTACCGCAAGCGTCAGGGAGTAGCGGGCTTCCTTGGAGACAAGAACCTCGTCGGGCAGCAGCTTGCAAAGGCCGACACGATCCGCCTGATGCGCGAAAAAGGCTCGCGTATCGCCCGGCAGGTTGCCGATATGGAGTATGGGTCTCGCGGGCGCGCAGCAGTCAACCAGATGGAGACGGACTTGGCAGCCAAGTACGACTCGCTGACGCCGGAACAGCAAGTCGACGCAGGCATTTACCTAGAAAGCATGAAAGACTACGCGGCGTCGGTCTACGGACGGCGGGGGCCGCTGTCGTCGGCTGCTAACGGCATAACGTATCATGCCATGCTCGGGGCCAACATCTCGTCGGCCTTCATGTCCACGTTTGCGTTCCCAGCGATCATCGCTCCATATCTCGGAGGCCGTTACGGCATGCGGGCCACGGTGTCCGCTATAGGGCGCGCCACCAGAACCTACGCCAGCACGGGGCGTCGCCGCACCGAAGAGCGCATCGGGGCGTCGGGAGGCGTGGAGACGGTATCCCGCAAGACGTCGGTCCTAGACTACTCGCTTGATAACATGGACCTCAACCCGACGGACTATCTGTATCCTCTGCAGGATATCGGTAGACGGCATGGGTTCTTCCATACCTCCATGCACCAAGCGGCCTTGAACCTGCAAGACCGCCCGGCGCTAGGGGTGTGGTCCAAGATGAACGTAGTCGGCTCGTACCTGTTTCACCACATCGAGCGCTATGTCCGCGAGACTACGTTCATTGCGGCCTATGATCTGGAAACCCAGCGCATGAAGCAGGAGCGCAAGCGGCAGGGGCGGTCGCAGGATCTGACCGTGGACGACCTGTATGCGGCCGCTCGTGAGGCGGCCTACAACACAGAAAAGACGAACGGCGGAAGCGTAGCGGCCATGTCCCAGAAGTACGCCAAAGGGGATATCGGGAGCATGCTGTACTTGTTCCGGCGCTACCCCCTCGCCATGTACAACCTGATATTCCAGACCGCCAACGAGGCATTCCCGGGCAAGAAGAAACTAGCGGCGCTGTACGGAGAGAACTCTCCAGAGTACATCAATGCTCTGGAGAACCGCAAAGTCGCTAGGTGGCAGCTGGGCGGCGTCCTCGGCGGCACCGCCGTGATGTCGGGGGTTAGCGGGCTCCCCCTGTATGGAGCGGTGGCCGCGCTGTTCAACACGCTGTTCAGTGACGACGACGAGGTCGATGATTTCGACAGCATCGTGCGCGGCAGTCTCGGGGAGCTCGGCTTCAAGGGGGTCGGTAACTACTTCTTCGGTGTCGAACTGTCGAGCCGCATCGGGCTGGCAGATATGTTCTACCGGGAGCCGTTGCGGGCAGATGATCAGCCGCTTCTCATGAACCTCATCGAAGGTGCAGGCGGACCCGTAATCAGCCAGTTCGTAAGCACTCCGCGCCGGGTGTACGAGCACCTGAACAACGGGGAGTACTGGAGGGCCACCGAAGCGGCGGCCCCGGCGGCACTACGCAACATCATGCGCGCTGGGCGGTTCGCCGACGAAGGCGGGGCGAGGACCCTGCGGGGGGATGCCATATACGATGATTTCGGGCCATATAGCCTGTTCGCCCAAGCCATTGGGTTTTCCAACGCGGCGTATATCCGGCAGCTGGAGAAGAACAACGCGCTCAAGAAGGTGGACATCGCCATCACGGCAGAGAAGTCGAAGCTCATGCGTCGGGCAAACCTTGCCAAGCGGAGTGGAGACACGGAGGCTCTCCGGACGGTCTATGCGAATATCCGCGACTTCAACGCCCGCCATCCGCAGCAGAGGATCACCGCTGAGACTCTTCGCGATTCCGAACGCACATTCAAGCAGACGACCGCCCGCACCATAAACGGCATGATCTTCAACACCAAGAACATCCCGTACCTGCAGCAGCAGGCGCGGCTGTTCGAGGGCGACGCTACTTTCTGGGAATAAAAAAGACCCCGCGAGCAGGGGGATACTCGCGGGGGCAGTTCCAACAGGAGGCCACAACGCCAAAGCACGTGGTGCGGGAACTATATCATGTTCGTCTCCAGATGCGAACCCCCAAATGTGCGTCCTCTATACAGGCTCGCGTAACCAGCGTGTAGCCCTTGCGCCGTGCTACGGCCTCGGCTTGCGCTATGGCTTTGGCGGTGTTCAGGCACGGCACAAAGATAGACTGCCCGACCTGCCACGTATCCCACGACACGTCGATAGGCAGCCCATCCGGAAACAGGTCGTCAAGCCGAGGCGCTCGCATCCGCCGCCAGCTCTTCTGCGGGGAGGTCGACGACGTACGCGTGCAGCGCAGCCATGGTCATCTTGGTGCCCTTGTCTATGCGTACCCGGCGGTACTCCACGTTGTGGGTCCGCTTAATGTCCTCCATCACCCCCTTCATGTGAAGCTGCTGGCCTACGCACCACTTCTGGAACGGCTTCGGTAGCAGGTACAGGCGCTTGATGTCAGGCTCCCAACGGGCGACGAGCGACATCCGTGGTGTGGCGTCCGGCACTACGAACTCATCCTGCAGCGCGCCCCGCTTGCCCCCGCGCAGGTCCTGCGAGCTGTCGATCACCAGCACATTCGTCCAGTTCTCCGTGATGTATTGCGTGAGGTACTCTAGGCTGGACTTCTTGTCTACCTCGCGGGCGGCAAGTCGATCCCGCACAAGCCGCACCACCAGATCGTACACTGCTTTCAGGTCGAAGTCGATCAGCCCCAGCCGCTGGGCAATCATGCCGCCCGCCAGATACGCAGCGAATGACGCAGACATAAACCGGTTGACCGAGGTGATCCCGCAGGCCGCGTCCAGCCGCTGCTGTGTATCTAGGAGGAACTGCCGGGCGTCGTCCCGGTTGTCCACCAGCCACTCGATATATAGCGGTCCCGCTACCCCGTAGCAGTCGGTGTTGATAGCCCGCTGGAACGCGTCGGCTACGTGCTTCGGGTATGGGTAGATGTACTCCTTGATGTTGATCTCGAACACTCGCTCGGCCTCTGCGTCCGGACGGGCCTTGCCCGCCTCAAGGATCGCCATCAGAGACGCGTTGCCAGAACTCACGGCCGTCAGATACCACGGCTCTCCCCGCTCCCGCTCCTTGTTGGATGCGCCCGACATACGCATTCGCTGCTGCCCGGCCGACAGGCTGTACGCTACGGCGCTGGCCTCCGCAGGCGAGCAGTTCGTCAGCTCGTCCAGATAGATCGGCAAGCTCTTCATGAGTTCGAACCGGTTGAACGTCGAGGCGTTGGTGTCGTCGTGCTTGATCATGATCCCGCTGGGCTTGCCGTACACGCTGGCCGCTGCGGCCTTGGTCGTAGACTTACCGAACCCGGTCGGCCCGTCGAGGTGCAGGAGCATGGCGGGGATCGCCGTGAACTCCATCAACGGAGCGCCGAACGCGCTGCAGATGATCAGCTGGTGAAGCTCCATGCCCTCGTGGCTATAGAACCGCATGAGGTCCTTCCACTGGGTCAGCGTACCCTTCGGGCGCATGTAGGATGCAATCACCTCCGTGGTCTCCGTAGGTGGAGTGTACCGGACCTCCGATCCGGGGAAGTACTCCCGGTCTCCAAGCACAAACGAGTTCATGTTTTCGGTCCAGCCGAATTGGCGATGGGCCTTGTCGGCAGGTGCTGTCGCCTGCAGGTGGTCTACGTAGTCCATGATGTAATATCCTATGTTGTCCCATTGCTTCTTGGTCTTCGCGGTCACCCCGCGCGAACTCAGGGCTTCCTTGAGGCGCTCGGACGAGTTCACCGCGCTTTGCAGCACCAAGAACTCCCGTATCCCGTCTTTAGGTAGGTGCAGGCGGATAAGGATCCCGTCGCCGAAGGTTTTGTCGTACACCCGCCGCACCACATACAGGTCGTGGTGGTATATCAGGATGTCTACCGGGTCGCCCTCGTCGTCCTTGCCCTGCTTGTATACCCCACCGTTCGCTCCCCGTACGTAAGGAGCCGGGAGCTTGGGGATCACGACGGTCTCGGTCCGCACAGTCGTGTCGCCTAGCTGCACGGGGGAAGGCACCACGACCGTGCGGTCCTCGTCAGTATCCGCAACCCGCAAACTGCTGCCTAGTACGATGGGGGACTTGATCTTGTCCTTGTGCGGGCACCCGTCGCAGCCGCCGGGGTTATACTCCTCGAACCGACTGCACAGGTACGGCCCCGATATCCGCCGAGCCTTCTCCTCGGTTTCCTCGCGGTCGTACTCCGGGTGAAGCCTAGAGACGGCATGTATCGCCTTGTCAGCATCTTCACAGTGTACCGCGATAGACAGAACCGCGCGCCACATAGGCTCGTCCACAACCGCTTGGTTCTCCACCGCCCAATTGATCTGGGCACACGGTTTCGTGTGCATGAGTATCCGCCGAAAGTTATTCTGCCGATTGCCCATGAGGAGTTGCGTTACCGCGTCTCGGGGCGCTCCGACAGGCTTGCGCGGGGGAGGGACCACATCCACGCCGCCGAGCGCGGCCACAAACGCCTCCACCGAGTGTACGCCCGCACCCACGTTGTGCATCACCGTAACTGGTGACGGGGGGCTGTCCTTGTGGTTATGCGTACCCGGTACGCGCAGTACGCGAGCGGCGTCGGCGGTCACATTGGTGTCGGTCGCAAAACCGTGTTGGCGACACACAGCCTTCAAGCGCAGCGCGATAGGCAGCCACTCGTCGCGCGTCAAATCCCGATCCATCACCCAGTAGACATGGAGGCCCCGCCCGCTGTCCACCATCGTAGGGGTCGGCAGTGCCATCCGCAGGCAGAAATCCTCCAGCGCCTGATTAGCCGTTAGTTTCGTCGGGTAGTCTTTGCCGGGGCCGCAGTCCAAATCCAAGAAGAAGCACCGGAGGCTGTGCGCGTTGTCGGCAGTGCGCGCCTCCCCGGTCTTGAACGTAGCAAGGGCAAAGTACGCGTCCCAGCCTTTGGCGTCATAGTCCATGGCGGCTGCTTCCAGCTGCGCTCGCGTCGAGTAGAATGTCTGGATCTTCCGCTCGTTGGTCCGATTAAATACCCATAGGCAGTAATAACCGCTGCTAGCCAACGTGCAGGACAGAAACCGGTTCGTGTCCATGCGTGTTCCCCCGCTAGATGAAGGCGGCGGGATCTGCAGATCCCGCCGCCACGTACATTGCCTGTCAGTCGTCCCAGACAGCCGCGACGAGCTCGGCGACCTTCACCGGCTTGGTGGTCTCTGCTTTGCGCGCCACCTTCGCCGGTTCAGACCCGTCATCCTCGCCCGCATCGGGCTCGGTCTCAGGTTCGGCCTTGGCCTTGGCCTTGGCCTTGGTCTTGGCTCCCTCGGACGCCGGGGCATCAGCGCTCTCGGTCGAGGCCACCTGCACCGTCAGGTCCGTGGCCCGCTTCACGTCGGGGTGCTGCATCAGCTCCAGAACCTGCGGCAGCTCGTCTTCGTCCTCCAGCGGCCGCGCCGGTTTGAAGTACAGCTTGGGGGTCTCGCTGTTCTCATCGAAGTACGCCGTGGTGACCACGGCCCCGACCGGCAGTCCGTTGGCGTCCATGAACCGCGCATAGGCCTGCATGCCCATCTTGCCGTCCTTGGCGTCCCCAAAGAGGGACGTGGCGGGCAGCTGCAGCTGATAGACGTCGGAGTAGTTGTTCTCCAGCGCGACCGCCAGTCGCAGGTTGAACCGGCAGGCCCGGCTGTTGTTGCCCTGACCCGACCCCTTGATGTTCATCGGACAGTTACGGCACGCCGTCGCCTTGCGCTGATCCGCCGGTACGTCCGCCGCCGGGGTCTCCGAGTCCGCCGACCAGCATGTGGGTGCCGTCGGGTTCTCCGGGTCATACACCCCTTCGAAGTACGTGCGCCCGATGGGCGAGCTGTCGAGGATCACGAGATTAAGCTGGCCCGAGCTGTTCACCCGCACCTGCTCACCGTTGATCATCTCGCGGAACCGGCCGCCGCGAATGCTGATGCGGCGCATGCCGCCCGCGCCACCGCCGAGGCGCTTGTTGAGGGCCATCATCCGCGCAAAGGCGTCGGAGGATACCAAGGAGTTACCCTTGAAGGCGGAAAGATCAGTTGTCATTTGGACGTCTCCTGCTGTGCTTGGTTGCGTAGTGCTTGATCGACAAGATCAAGGTTGAACCGGTACGTGGCACGGGCCTTGATGTAGGTATGCGCCGGGATCGTACCGTTTCGAACCCAGTTGCGTACCGTAGATACCGACACACGGAAGTGATCCGCGAGCGTATCTATGGTAACATAGGTAGGGGTCATCACTTTCTCCTCACGTTGATGACATACTCGACGTCAGTGTTCAGTCCCGGAGGAAACTGATCCGGGTTCTCTTCCAAGAACTCGCGCACCGCCGTTTGGTTAAGGCGCTTCTCGAAAAATTCCGGGACTTGGTGGTCCATGATGAAGCGGTGCATGGACTCCCAGTCACTGGTCCAGTATCTGGTTTTGGTGGTTCGGTAGAAGGTACCGTGCGCAGTCCGCGCGCTCTCGACGCCGAACGTAGCGCAGTAGTCCAGCAGCGCGCCCCGCAGCACATCCAGCTGCTCTTTCAGCTTCTGCTCGTCGGCCTTGTACTGCGCAGTCAGCTCGGAGAGCGTGTCGCGGATCTTGATGTAGGTGCGCGTGATGTCTTCTACGGACGGTTCGTACTCAGTAGGCATGGTGGATCTCCCGAAGTAGTAGATAGCAAATAGTATCAAATCATGGGCTAGTCAACCAAATCTTTGTACAGAGACAAAATTTCTGCGTGGATATCGACGCGCGCAGCCAGCATCTTGTACAGCTTCTTCTCGACCGGCGTACTTTCGAGGTGGACCACGGTGCACTTGTCCGCCTGCCCTTTCCGGTGGACCCGCGCGTTTGCCTGCGCGTATGTCTCCAGTGAGGCGGTGGGACCCCACCATACCACGGTGTTGGCCGCCGTCAACGTAACCCCGTGGGCAGCGGCTTGGGGCTGAATGAGCAGCACGTGGGGGTCTGGCGTAGTCTGAAACCGCTTGAATATGTCGGTGCGGGCCGAAGCCGAAACATCGCCGTACACCATCTCCGTAGTGATACCGTCTGCTGTCAGCGCGTCGTGTAGCATCTGAAGGGCGTTCTTGTACGGCACAAACACCAGCAGTTTCTTGGACGTCTCGGATATGATCTCCTGCAGTACAGAGTATCGGCTGGAGATATCGAACTCCAAGGTATCCTGCTCGTCGGTGTACACTGCTCCGGCGCTGATCTGCAGTAGCTTGTTCAGGGTGACCGCAGCCGTTTGCGCGGTAACTTCGGCCCCTGCTGCCTGCATGATCCGGTCAGCCTTGAGCTTCTTGTAGTAGCGCGCTTGTTGGGGGGTCAGCGGCACGTGGCGGTGGGTGTAGACCATATCCGGCAGGTCTAGGCAGTCTTCCTTGGTGAACCGGATGGCGGGCTGCAGCACGCGGTGCACGGTGTCGACCGCCGTTGGTTTGTTTTCCCACCGGAACTGGGTGACTTTGTACTGCACCATATCCCGGAACGCCCCGAAGAACTTGGGTACGCCGGTAGGGTTCACCAGCTTGGCCAGACCGTAGGCGTCCGTAGGAGACTGCGACGCGGGGGTGCCGGTCATGAGCCACAACCACGTGCTCGGGGTCAGCAAACGGGCCAAGGTCTTCCAGCGTTTGCTCTGCGTATTCTTGTAGTGGGTCGCTTCGTCCACGATGATGAGGTCGAACCCCCCGTTCCGGATCTCCTCCTCCACGATACTGATGCCATCGTAGTTGATGATCACGAACTCCGCGCTCCCGCTGACGATCTTCTTCCGCTTGGGCGCGGCTCCATGCGCGATGTCCACGGTGCGGTGCATGGCAAACGTAAACAAGTCCGCTCTCCACGCCGAGTCCATGATGGACACCGGGCATACCACCAAGACGCGGCGCACGTGCTTGTACGTCATCAGGAAGTCTGCGGCCCAGATGGCGCTAGCCGTCTTGCCTGTACCCATATCACTGAAACAGAACGCCCGGCGGTGCATCGTCAGAAACTCGGCCGTGGTTTTCTGGTGTGCCATGGGTTTGTGCTGTCCCGGCCAATTGTAGCGGGCAGCTATCGGGGCCGGGGCTTTGATATTCAGATCCCGCAGGGCGTGGGTCTCTTCGACGCCCCAGTGCACAAGGACCTCGTTCGGCCCGGTCTGCTTGCTCTTGGGTATGACCGTAGTGATGCGGGTGGGGTTACGCACCTGCAGGCGCAGGGCGCTGTTGGCGATGATTTCCATGAGGTGTTCCTGTGGTTATTTTTTCTTTGGTGGCTTGCTCAGAGCGCCGCCCCGGGCTCGGTTGGTGTTGGGGTCCTCAAGTCGGACTCCATCTGCGTTGTCGCCTCCGCGCGACAGGTCCTTGCGGTGACTGATGTCCAGCCCCTCCCGGGCTTTCTTGCCGTGTTTCTTGTCGAACGCGCGCCGTGCTTGGGCGCGCTCGGCGCGGGCGGGCTTCTCGTTCCGCGCCTTCTCTTGCTGCCACTCTTTCTTGTAGGGTCGGGGTTTGTTGACGTACGGCATAGCTAGCTACCTGTTCTGTCCGTTGTGCAGGCACTGTACCACGGGGCAGTGGGCTCGGCATAGTCCTGTGGGGCTCGGGTTCCATACGTCCGTGTCGTATGCTTTCTGCAGTCGCGCGTACTTCTTGATCCATGGAGCCCACAGAACCGACCGATCTGTCGCCGCGTACACGGCGGGCACAAACTTCTCGGCGATGACGAACAGCAGCGCTCCCGTAGCCCGGCGCACCTCGGGAAAGTGCGCGAACACTGCCAGCGCCATGAGCTGCAGCTGCCCCGTGTCCGCGTACCGCGCCGACTTCCCTGTCTTGTAGTCCACAATGAACGCCCGGTCGCCATCCACGATGACAAGATCGACGATGCCTCGGAACCATACATCCGGTGCGTTGAAGTCGCACGGCTCAAGGGCTTCGGTCAATCCCATCTTCACTTCGCAGTGCTTTGTACCGGGCTTGGCGTTGAGGGCCTCCAGTGTCGGTCGCGCAAAGGCAAACCGCTCCGGAACCGGCGTGCCGTCGCGGATATAGTTCTCGGCCGCAGCGTGGAACTCGGTACCGTACCGAGTGGCTTCTGTTTCCCGGAACGGAAATTCTTTGCGCACGTGAACATGGTAAAACTGCTTCGGGCACGTCTCGAACGCTTTCATCCGACTAAAAGACCACGCACCTGCGCTCGTTTCGCTGCTCACTTCAGTCTCCATATCTACGGCTTACTCTCGCCTCACAGTTCACGGGGAGCCCTTCGGCCCAGCGCGGGATCCACCGCATACACTGTTCAATATACGCCGTAGCCTCGTCAGCTTCTTCACTGCGTACGCACGCTACGACCGAATCGTGCACCGTCAAGACCACCCGATATCGCTTGGCTATTAGTAGCATCTGCTCGCCGATAACGCAACGTGCAAGTGCTTGGGTCATATTCTCAACGCACTTGCCTCCGTATATATACACCCGGGCCTTCCGGTTTCGGTACGTATACTCGTACCCTTTGTCCCCCGGCTGGGCCTTGAGGTCCGGGTACTGAACGCACAACCCGTTAGGCAGCACGACGCTGTAGCGCTCCGGGTCCACGTCCAGCACACCGGGACGCCCGACACTGCAGTGCCTGCCTCGGGTCATATCGGCCAGCATGCGGTCCGCCTGTGCCCACAGATCGCTGATCTTGTTGTTGGTGCTCCGGTAGACGTCGATGATGCGCTTGGCCTCGCCTAGATCTACGTCGACGCCCGCCTGCAGCTTGAGGAACGTCTGCAGCTTGTGGTGCCCAACGCCGTACCCCGCCCCGAGGATGACCACCTTGCCGATCTGGCGCTCGGTCGGTGTGACGTCGGTCTCGGTCACGCCAAAAATCTTGGCGGCCATGCGCTTGTACACATCGCCGTTCGCGGCAAACGTCTGCACCACGTCTTCTTGCTCGGCCAGCCATGCCAGCACCCGGGCTTCGATCTGTGCGGAGTCGGCGTCGATCAGCACGTGCCCCGCCGGAGCCACGATGGAGTTCTTGATCTGCTTGGCGTTTGGCCCTCGGCTAGGCAGGTTCTGCAGGTTGATCTTGTCGGCCCCGCCCCAGCGCCCCGTGTGCGCAGCGTAGTACCGGATGGGTACCGGCAGCTTGCCGCGTGTGGCGATGTCGATGAACCGCTGGGTCCGTGTCTCTTCCAGCGTGGACTTGTTCCCAAGCCGCGCCGCCATGAGGGCCTGCACGCCCTCGTCGTCGTGATCCAGCAGCGCGACAAAATCCTCGTCGTTCTTGGCAAACGCGTAGGTCTCTTTCCCCGTGGTAGGGCTGATTTTCATCGGCGGCTCTACGCCGTACCCGCGCAGCATCTTCGCGAACTTGGGGTTCGACATGAGGTCTTTCTTGTCGTGGACGCTTGCAGCGTCCAGCAATGTCTGTTTCCGTGCGGTCACGGCCGCGAGGTGCTGCTCCAGCCGTGCGCGGTCCAGTTCCAGAACGGGCTCGGTGAACATACGCAGCGTGAGGTCGATCAGCTTGAGCTCGTCCTTCGGGAACCCCGCTTCCACGAGCAGCCGAAACGCCATGTAAGTCAGCGTAACATCGGTACGGCAGTAGTCGCCATACTGCTCCAGCTGACTCGGCGTGAAGTCCCCGCGCCGCTTGCCCAGCGCCTTCACCACTTCGTCGCCTTTGATACCGGTGCCCAACCGGGAAGACAGGGCCGCGAGGCTATGCGAGACGTCCATGCCGTAGACGGCCCGGGACATGAGCATCGTGTCCGCCAACGCTTTCGGCCGGATCCCGCAGCGCCACGACAGGATTGCCCCGTCGAACATGTTGTTGTGCCCCAGCGCAAGTGCGTTATCCCAAGGCAGAGAGTGCAGGTGCGCCAGAATATCCTTGGCGGGTCCGGATACCCACACAGCCTCCTCGTCGTCAACCTTCGTGCTGACGCCGATAACTTGAAACCTCGGGTCGCGGATGTATTCCTCGGTAGTCAGCTTCGACAGAGAGTACTCTCTGTCATAGTACGTCTCCATGTCGTAGGTTATCAGCTGCATCGTCAGTCTCCTGTTTTTTATGTATGTGCGGCCGGTCGTCGTGGCCGAGGCCGCGTTCTTGGTAGGCTGTAAGAAATGCCAGACAGCAGGCAGCATGGTGCAGATGCGACATCCCGCTCTCCGGGTCCGCATCAGACCCACTCCACCACGCCACCATGTGGCGCATGAGCGCTGCGTAGTATCGTCCCCAGTCCGCCCCGTCTGCCCAGTTGTTAGCACTGTACTTGCGTGCTCCGTACGCAAGGACTTCCCCCATCCCGACCAGCAGTTCCGGCGGCACGAGATCCAGTCGTGGCTTGTAGGCATCGTGTTTCTGAAACGTAGGGTGGGCGCGGGGCGCGTCCCTCCAGTTGGGCGACGAGATGCGGGCGAGAAGGGCAGTAACCACATCGGGCGAAGTACCGCAGGCTGCGGCGATATCCTCTGGCGACGCCTGTCGGTCCCCGAGTATGTGCGCCCACACGCGTTCTTCAGTTGGCGTCATATGCTGTACCCCTCCTTTCGTCTCGCCCTGACGAACTCAGTCAATTCCCGCCGCGCAACGGACAGATTGATGGCGGCATTCGGCAAGGGGTCCAGCCGGTTGCTCTCATTGATCCACGTGTCAACCTGCTGCTTCAGAAAGGTATATTCGGCCAGCAGTGCCGGTGTCAGCATGATCATTCCGGTTCTCCTCTCAGCCGGTTGATGTCAGCCAGCAACTTGGTTTTCTCGGTGGTCAGACGTTCCAGCTTTTGCGTCAGTCGCGCAATCTCGTTGCGCTGCTTGGCGACCTTGGAAGTCAGGTTGCCGACCTGTCGTTCGGCGAGTAGCGCTCGGTCGAGGTGTTTGGTTGCTACTCGCTGCAAGCTGACGATGGTGGCTTTGTCGTCCTTCATGATCACCCCTTATTCCACGGCGACTTAGCCCCGGCGGTGAAACCGGGAACCGCCACATCGATGTCTTCGGCGAGGATCTCCACCGTCGCATATATGTGGCCGCACTTGCAACGCTTCTTGCGCCACTGGGTGACGCCGACCTCACTGACCCAGCGTTTGCTTGCGTAGACCCGCACCTTGCCACGTCCGCATTCAGAACAGCCTACTGCGTTCATTCCGGCAACTCCTTAATCAGTGTTTCCAGACCCTCAATGGCGCTGTCGATGGCCTTGCCAACATCGCCAACGGCGATCTCGCCAGCCGTGAATCCGGCGTCTTCGGCGAGGTCGTCCCAGCGCTCATGCGGTTCCGGGCAGTCATTGCCCAAGAACACTTCCTGCGCGTTACGCAGCGCCATCTCCAGCGCATGTGCGTGGTCGGCGATCTGGCCGACCAGACGGCGGATGCTTTCGTGTTGTTTCGTCATCTCACTTACTCCTTGCTTTCGGGCGCGGCGTCTTGCTCGGGGCGTAGGGGGTCATCACTTCCTCACCCGTTCCAGCGCCTTCTTCGCGGCGGCTTGCCATGACTGCGGGGGTGTTTGGCCCGCGTTGATATGGTCCATCAGCGCCGCCAGCGTGGCCGCGAGCATGTCGCGTTCATCGAGGGCGCGGTAGGCTCGCCATTTGTTGACCGAGAGGCCCAGAATGTACCCCACGACAGCACCCAAAGCGGTAATCGCAGACAGTTCGTTCACTGTGACGGTCATTTCACTCTCCTCTTGCTTTCGGGCGCGGCGTTGCGCTCAGAACGCCTGTTTGTTGACAGTGGTAGCTCACGTCCCGCCATGCCGGGTCCGCAGTCTGCGCGATGGTGGCCAGCGCGTTTCCGCAAGCCGCCTCACTGGTGTAGATAACGCGGGTGGCGGCAGGTTCCCCGGCGACTGTATAGGCGATCACCAAGATCGTGTAGAACGTCATCCTTGTTCCTCCTTGTGCTTGCCCATCTCGTCCCGCATGGGCATCAGTGGGGTACAAAGGTCGGGGCGTGCGCCACCGTGGCTGCGCAGAGGCCGTGAGCCGGGATGATCTCGCACACATCGTAGACGATCATGACCGGGCATGTCATCGACACATGCGAGTTATTCGCGTCGATCCCAGCGACCGCGACCTCGGTCAGAGAGACACCGGCACGGTTGGCCACATGCCACTCCAGCAACCGGCGACTGTCGTGCAGCCGGACCGCAGGCCCGTCAACGCCCATCAGCGTCCCGACGTGGACTCCAGACATGTTGGACCGAATAACCACGGTCGTCCCGATCAGGTCTGCAGTCATTTCATTCAGCGAAGTCATGTAAAATCTCCGTTAGTTGGGTTGGTAGTTATTGGATCTCTATGCGCCCGTCGCCGTTGCCGTCGCCGTTGCCGTGGCCGTAGCCGCTCCCGTTGCCGGTGCCGTAGCCGTCGCCATAGCCGTCGCCGCGCCCGCTGCCGTCGCCGTAGCCGTAGCCGTAGCCGTAGCCGTAGCCGCGCCCGTTGCCGCTCCCGTCGCCGCGCCCGGTGCCGGTGCCGTCGCCGTTGCCGTGCCCGTCGCCGTAGCCGTAGCCGTCGCCGCGCCCGTGGCCGTCGCCGCGCCCGTCGCCGCGCCCGTAGCCGTTGCCTGTCATCCTGCGCCTCCGCCGTCGCCGTTGCCGTGCCCGTCGCCGTAGCCGTAGCCGTCGCCGCGCCCGTGGCCGTCGCCGTAGCCGTCGCCGCGCCCGTAGCCGTCGCCGCGCCCGTCGCCGTAGCCGCTCCCGCTGCCGCGCCCGGTGCCGCGCCCGTTGCCGTGGCCGTAGCCGCTCCCGTAGCCGTAGCCGTAGCCGCGCCCGTTGCCGTTCATGGCTGGCACTGCGGGCTACAGGGCTCTTCTGAGACGTTGAGCCAGCGCAGTTGACCGTCGTCGAGCCACCCGTCCTCGACCAAAGCGGCGATGATTTTCGGCTGGTCTGTATACGTGTGAATGATCACGGTGGCCCGCTTGGCGGTGCAGGTCGCAGCATATCGGGCACAGAGATCCCGAAGCGGGGCAATCTGCCCAAGGTGACGGACTCCGATTGAGATACGGCGCATGGTGTTACTCCTCTACGCGGCGAAGGGCGTCGGCCAAATCGGCCATGTTGTCCTCGTTAATCACAAGAGCTACACCCCCCGCACGGCGGATGGCGTCTAGGTTTGCGGTCTGCAGCGGCGTCGGTCGGTTGGAGCCCGCCTTGCACTCAATAGCAACGAACACGCCCCGGTGACAAGCAATAATATCGGGCACCCCGCTTCGGCCGAACCCTCCGGTTACCGGGTAGAAGTAATACGCCCCTGCCGCCTTCAGCATGGCGGTGACGCGGGCCTTGACTTTCGCTTCGGGGGTTTTGGGCATGAGGTAACTCCTTCTGTGCCGGGCCTAGTCGTAGACCCAGAATGTTCGGGCGTTTATGCGGCACCCTACCCCCGGCACGTCGCACGGTGGTGGGGGCACGTGCAGCACCGCCAGCACCGCCAGCTTGTCTTGTATGGAGTCGGGCAGGTCGTCTATACGATAGTCGCCCCGCTCCAGCCGCTTTCTGCTTTTGGCTCCAAACGGCATTACTTCGACATGCTCGTTGTCTGGCATGTAGGTTATACGGTACGTTAGATCATCGTACGACATAGTACACGCTCTTGGCACGACGGTATCCGACGCCGGGCACATAGGTGCCGGGGTCTACAAGCGCCAACGCAGCGGCCGGACCGGCCAGTTCCGGCGGCAAGTCGACTGCAGCCACACTGTGGGAGTCCCCAACCGGACGCCACGTGTACGAGCCAATATTGAACTCCTGCACGTTTGCGTAGGCCCCCAACGGGGTGTCCCTGAAGTGAACATAAGTGGCGTTGCCCGGCCAGACGATACCATGAGGGCTGGCGGCGGCGCACCACGCAGCGAGATCAGACGCAAAGGCCGCATCGCGGAATTTGTGGTCGATGTCCAAGAGGTGCCGTAGCTCTGCAAGGAAGGAGGGAGCTATGGGGCACGAGCTTGCAACGGGGGGGTGCAGACCAAACAGGCGTTCGGTCTCGCGCCTAAACTCCATATGGTGGTTGTGTGCGTGCTCTTGGGCCGCCTTCCTCGCCTCGTCAGCCAAGGTCGAGGCGGTGTCGACTATGCTCCGCCGACGCAGATACGTAGTCGCGTTGCGCACGGCAGTACCTAGGTGCTTGCTCATCTTGGTGTGGCGTGCGGCTGTGCCGGACCGGAACCGCGCGTTAGCGATGGCGGGGCTCGTGACGTGATACGTACCGTCGCCCACCTCGTAACGGATCGACCCCACGGGGAGCGGCTCTTCGGGGAAATACACGTGAATGGTGGGGGCAGTTGCCGCCGGTAGAACGGAAGGATGCACACCAAACTGCACGGTGCGCATAGCCGAGAGTATGTCGGACATGAAGCGCCGCAGGTTCGCGTTCAGGGGTGCGTCAGCTGTTACGGGGCGGAGGGCGTCTGTAAGGATCGGTCGCATCGGTGGTCTCCTTATACGGTTTCGACAAGATCGAAGGTGTTGTTGACCCACGCGTTATACGCGGCGCGGAAGCGAGGAGCTTGGCAGACGTGAGGCACCTGCGCGAAGCTCTCCAACCGGACGTTGATGTGTACGCGGTCGCGCATGTAAATCGCCAGTAGCAGACGCGCAGGGTGCTGGTCGTCGATCAGGACCTCGCGGGCGAACTCGGGGACGCAGAACAGAGCGCGCGGACCGTACGCGTGCCTGTGTTGGGGGTTCGCACTGCGCAGGTCCTCCATCAGGTCGCGCGTTTGTTGGTTGTCAAAGGACAAGAGCGGGACGATGGCCGTGGCCCATTCACGGAAGGCGTCGATATGCGGCTTGAGTTTCGCCTTCCGCTCGCGGTTCACCCGCTTCCGGGGCGCGGCAGGCACAGGGGTCTCGCCAGCAACGTGCCGGAACGTGCTGCCACGGTCGTCGAGGGCTTCGAAGGCCAGCGACGCCCCGTCCCACGCGGTCTGATACAGGACGCGGGGCCAGTATCCCTTGCGCCGCTCGTACACCTCCTTCGGCACAGTGCGCCCCTTGGGCAGGAAGTGTCTGGTACCCGAACACTCAATGAAGTGCTGCCCCCTGTGAGAGGGCATACGGAAGCGGAGGGCGCGGGGGAGCCACCGACGCAAGAAGGCGTAGTGGCTGGTGTGCAGCCCCGGCCCCGTGCCGTTGCGCACCGTGACTGTCTCGGTGCCGTCCCTGTGCTTGCGCCACACGATGGGCGCATACTTGGCCAGATCCTTCGGGGTGGGCGTGTAGCCAGCCCTAAGGTACGGCTGGAACACGGGGTCGCCGTACGTATACCCGCACGTCAGCACGTAGCAGTTGCGGCTGATCTTGATGATGCGCTCCCACTTCTTGCGGCGGGCATCTAACGGGCGAATATCCAGCCCGGCGTTCTGCGTGCCGCGCACCGGCGTGATGGAGTCGTAGAGGGCTTTGACTTCGGCGAAGCAGTTGGGGGACGGAATGTATCTCATTGTAGTCTCCTGTGTTATACGCGGCGTATAATGCCGCGCGGGTCAGTTGGTTACGGTGCGCATGGTGAGGCTGCGAAGCTGATCCTTCACTATCACCATGGCGTCGGTGTTGTTGCGGAGCAGCACGCTGCCCCGCTGCTCCAGTTCTGTCTGGAGGTACTTGGCCAGTCCGATACCGGCGTTGAGCATGAACGTAGCCGTGGAGTTGTCGATGTAGATAATCTCCACGAGGCAGTACTCGTCCCCACGGCGCGACAGACCGGGCGGGTTCGGCGGAAGCTGGGGCAGGTTAGCCATGTCACATTGCCTCCGAGCGGATGTGCAGGGTCTTGCCCGTGCTGGGCTGCGCGTTCTTGTTGTCGATCACGCACCACAGGACCGGATGTGACCAGTTACCCCAGCTGCCGCCCAGATACCCGTCGGTCAGCACGATGGACGCCTGCGGCCGGATACCGCGCTTGGTCATGTAGTCGATAGCGCAGGTGACGTCCGTGCCCCCGCCGCCCTTGGGCTGGGTGCTCTGGATCATCCCGTCCAGTTCGTGCTGCTCGTACACCTCCGCCTGACACACTTCAGTGTCCCAGTAGATGATGTGCACCCGGTCCGGCTTGACGGTCTCGGCGATGGCCTTGGCCTCGGACAAGAAGGCGGGCAGCACCCCCGGCGCGTACGTGGAGCCAGACGCGTCGATGAGGATAGCCATCTCGCCCACCGCCTCGCTGACGCCGCTCGGCATGTAGAGGTTCATCCCGACATAGCGACGGTTGGGCTTGCGCCACGTCGAGTAGTCGGACCCGGTGCATGTGGCCTGCACAAAGTCCCGCAGGGCCTCGCGCCAGTCGATCTGCGGAGCCAGCAACTCTTCGATGTTGCGGTCGCCGCCGGAACCCAGCTTGGATGCAAGGAGCGCGCCCTGACGCAGTGCCTCGTCCACGGCTCGGGACAGATCGCGCTTCTCCTCGGCAGTCATGTCCTGTGCATCTTCCCAGCCATGCTGGTCAAAGCTGCCGTCATAGTCGCCGGTGCCTTGGCCCTGACCTTGGCCCTGACCTTGGCCCTGACCTTGGCCCTGACCTTGGCCCTGACCTTGGCCCTGACCTTGGCCTTGCTTCCGGGACTGCAGATCCCGGAACACCCGGGCTGCGTCCCATCCCCGGTACTTGAAGTCGCAGCACCCCTCCTTCAGCTTGCCGGTCATGGTGGCGAAGCCGTCCGGGTTCTCGTCAACGGTCTCGATGTTGATCACGTGGTCGCAGGCTTGGTTGGCCAGCTGGGGGTCCTCCTTCCACATCCAGTCCCACGTGGTCATGTGCCGGTACATCTTGTGCTTCTCCTCGTGGATGGCGAGGAACCGCAACTCGGCGTCGGTCATGCCGTCCATGAACGCGGCACCGAACACCACGTCCTTGCCGTTGGTGTATGCGGTGGGGCACTTGGCGGGGTCGTGATCCACCCGCTTCTCACCGATCATCAGGATGCCCGTCAGGGCGGCGTAGCGGTCCTTGGCCATGATATCGATCACGGCCTTCTGGACCCGTTGCTCGGGTGTCAGCTTACCCATAAACATGTTGTGCTCTCCTGTGTTATACGGGACGTATAAAGTTGACGATGCGCCGCCACAGCGACGGTGTCGGCGGGGCCTCCACCGCACCTTGCTGGCGCATCAGGTACAGCTGCGCAGTAACCGAACCGCGCGTTCGCTTGAGGCGGCGGGCAATGTACTCATGCGGCACACCACGCTCCGCCAGTGTGCGCAGCAGGTCGCGGTCCTCGTCAGTCCAACGTGCGCTCCGATTGCGCGCTTTGGGGTTGTACTTCGTCATTTCTTCTCTCCGTATAGCCATTCGTTTGCTTCGCGTATCGTGGCCAAAGCTTGGCCGCGAGTTTCGTTGTGATCCTTCCCGTCTACGTAGACGCGGAGCATCTCCTTGAGGTCCAGTATCAGCTGGGTCGTTTTCAGATCATCGTTCGGCATGTGGCCCTCACTTGATGTCAGCGGCGAAGAGGTGCGAATTTGCCATGCACCAGTCCGTGAAGCGGCGGTTGGTCATCACCATCGCCTTCTTGGAGTACTTCGGAGCGCGGACGCCGTTGGCGAACATGCCCTGCGCTTCCATGGGCAAGCGCACCATGTACTCCATCCACGCGTTGATCCAGCTGGCGTCGAGCGTCGTCATGGTACGGTACACAACCATGCACACGGCAGCGGCGTGGGTCGGCACCACGGCGTTCGCCGGATCGTCCTTGATGGACTGCAAGCTGGGCAGCTGGTCAGCCAACCGCACGAAGGCCATCAGGTCCATGGCCGCCCGATCACCGACGGCACCCATGAGCGCAGCCGTCACCGTCTGGTCGTCAAGGAAGTCCCGCGTCTTGAGGATGTCAGACGCAGCTTCGAGCGAACGCGGCGTGACGAACGCCGCACGTCCCGTGGCGCGCGGGTGGAAGATGTAGGGGTTCTCGTCGGGGTCCTTGTAGTCAGTGAAATCGGCGAAGAGCTGCGGGTTGTCCTTGCACCAACCAAGCAGGGTGTGGTCGATGTCGTTGTTGATGCCCCACTCGATCCAGTCCACGTTGGAAGGCTTGCGGACGGTCACGACGACGATGCGGTTGCGCTGGTGGGCAACAAGCAGGTCGCCAACGCCCTCGGCACCGAGGTTCGTGGTGCAGAACACGATGCTGTCAGGGTGCAGCACGTTGTTGCCCAGCCGCCGTTCGAGCATGAAGGCGGTGAGACCCTGCTTCACGGCCGGGTTGGCCTTGCCGTACTCGTCCAGCACGATGACCACGGGCTTGCCGTGGTGGATCCCCAACTCCTCGTTCGGCGCGTAGCTGACGTAGGGCGCACCGGCCTCGGCCTCGGCGATGCGCGGCAGCATCAGGTCGCCGAGATCCTTCGTGGTGCAGTCGAAGTACACGGGGAGGTGCGTGGGCAGCATCTCGGCCAGCACCTTGAGCAGGGAGGACTTGCCGGTGCCCATGTGGCCCTGCACCAGCACGGTGCGCTTGGCCCCCATGACCTTGATGAGGTTGGCGGTCTGGTCGAGGCTAAGGTGGTACATCTGTTGTGCGGTCGTCATGGTGTTAGTCTCCTGTGGTTGGTTTGTGATTACGAGTGCAGGGAGTGCCCGCAGCAGGGGCACTCTGCGTCAGCATCAAGTTGGGCTTCAAACTCTTCAAAGGTAAGCTGTGCCGACGGAAACAGGTCGGCGTTAGCCACCGCAGCGCGCACGAAGTCCGCGCTGTAAAGCAGGTGCAGGTTCTCGTGACGGCGGATGAACTCACGCATCTTGGCCTGCTCCTGCTCAGAGCCGCTACGTAGCGTGTCGAACAGGTAGTTGATGGTTTCTTTGTTGGTCATTGTAGTTCTCCGTTTGGGTTATACGGGGCGTATAACCTACGCCCCGCGTCCAGCCTGCCGCGCCAGCGGCCGGTCAGAAGTCGAGCGAGGGCAGCGCAGCGATGGTTGCATCCACTGCCTGCTTGGTTTCACGGCGCAGGGTGGCGTCGTCGCGCAGCGCGCTTGGCGTGATGCCCTGCATGCTCATCTTGAGGCGACGGCTCTGCAGCTGCATGTTCGGGTCGTTGGTGACGTTCATGGACTCCATCATGTCGATCAGGTCGAGCACGTTGGACACCAGACTGTCGCGGAACACCTTCTTCTGCTCGTGGTCGGCGTAGTCGAGCCGCTCGGACATACGGGACAGCACCTCATGCGCCCGGGTCCACAGGTCGCCCATCGCCCGCTCCAGCTGCGCGCTGTAGAACGACGCATACTGTTCCCGCAACTCGTCAGCCTGCTGGGTGCCGATATCGAGCCGGAAGTCGCCCGCTTCGGGCAGCGGGATGTAGTTGAGCCGGAGCCCGAACTTGCCACGCACGGTGTCCAGCGACGGGTACTCATTCGGGTCGTACAGGTCCCCCAGCTTCAGCTGCGTCTCGTTGACGAGCCACTGATAACGGGCGAGGAACGCCTGCACGAGCCGCTCGAACTCGACCTGCAGGGCGGTCATGGCCTTGTGGTAGTCGAAGTACTTGGCGGTCGGCAGCAGGCGCAGTCCGCTGTCGGACCACGGCAGCGTCATGGCATAGTGCGAGTTCCGGGCGTTCGCGGCGAACTTCTGCACGGCGGTCAACTCGTCACAGGCGAGCAGGCGCTTGTTCACGTTGGCCATGCCCCGGTCGGCATGGTTCTGCACGGTCACGTCCTCGGACGCGCGCTTGTCCAGCTTGCGGGCGGTCCAGACAGAGATGCCCAGTTCGACCAGCATGGACGAGGACTGCAGGGTTGCGGCCTCGAAGGCCGGGGCGAGAGCGGTAGCGATAGCGTTGGTCACGGTGTTAGTCTCCTGTGTTATACGCTCCGTATAACGGGCGTGGTTCCGCCCCGTCAGCGGGGCTTCTGGTTGAGGTGTTGCAGTTCGTCTTTGTTGGTGATGCGGGTGTAGTGACCCTTCGGCGTCGGCACGATGCACCATCCGGCGCGCATGGCAACGGCGGCTTCTTGTCCGCAGGTGAGGCAGGTTCGGTACCCCAACGCGCGGCGCGCGTGAGGGTACGTGTCACCACACGTTATGCAGTGTGGTGCTACGGAGTTTTCGCAGTTCATTCGGCGTCGCCCGGCCAGCCGACGGTGACCACTTCGGCCCGGCCGAAGTAGAAGGTCCGCTTGTAGTCAACGAGTTCGGCGGTCTTGGACGACCGCTTGATGCAGCGGTTGCCGTTGCAGAAGAACGCGGCCCCGTGGGGCAGCGCGGCGAAGGTCATAAGCTCTCCAGACATGGTGTCAGTCCTCTCTCGGGTTATACGCCCCGTATAACGGGCGTGGTTGAACCGCTCACACGCGGTTGTCCGCGTCACACGCGGTTGTCCGCGTCACACGCGGTTGTCCGCGTCACACGCGGTTGTCCGCGTCACACGCGGT
>Ga0208019_1000371_pt1 | contig 24703 bp, 30 predicted proteins | sample CB_VirMetaG_5_FD_184540 | JGI IMG/M metagenome (GOLD analysis project Ga0208019, IMG submission 184540) | Freshwater to marine saline gradient viral communities from Chesapeake Bay - CB_1508_1D Viral MetaG (SPAdes) (version 4) | ecosystem: Environmental > Aquatic > Marine > Coastal | place: USA... | reverse complement strand
ACATGGAAAAAGAAATGTCTGAAGAAGAAATGAAAGACATGGAAAAAGAAATGTCTGAAGAAAAAGACATGAAGCATGATGAAATGTCTGAAGAAGACATGGAAAAAGAAATGTCTGAAGAAGAGAAAAAAGACATAGAAGATGCAACTAAAGCTATGCTTAATGGCGAAGAGCTTTCAGAATCATTCAAAGAAAAAGTATCTACAATATTTGAAGCATCTCTAAAAAGAGCAAGCAAAAATAAAATTTTAGCTGAGACAAAAAAGATTGAAGAATCTTTTGAGTCAAAATTAAATTCTTACAAAGAAGAGCTTTCTGAAAGTTTAGTAAATAAACTTGATGGATATCTTGATTATGTTGTTGAAGAGTGGATGAAGACTAATGAAGTTGCTTTAGAGTCATCTATTCGTTCTGATATAACAGAAAATTTCATTGTAGGATTGAGAAGTCTATTTGAGACACATTATATTGATGTTCCAGAAGATAAACTAGATGTTCTTTCTGAGCAATCTGCTAAAATTGAATCTCTAGAAGCTGAACTCAATGAAGAGATTAATAAGAATATTGAGCTAAAGAAAGAGAAAAATAATCTTAAAAAGAACGCTATAATCTCAGAAATTTCTGAAGGAATGAGTCGTAGCGAAGCAAGCAAGTTCTTTGAACTTTGCGAAGGCGTATCTTTTTCTGATGAGAAAAGTTTTGAAAACAAGCTAGTTGTTATCAAGGAAAATTATTTTCCCAATAGCAAAAAAGTAATTTCAAACCAAATGGATGATGTTCTTCTCACTGAAGGTGGAATACATCCTGAAACAACACCTGAAGTAATCACTGAGTTTGATACATATGCTAATATTATTAGCAAGATGATTAACTCGGAGAATGGAAGAAAATAAATATAAGAAATAAAGTTTTTTACTTTGTATAATTAAAGGAGAAATAAAAATGTATCTCACCGAAGAACTTGAAAAGAAGTGGTCAAAAGTTATTGACCACCCTGAGTTGCCAGAGGTTCGTGATGCCCACAAGAGAGCAGTTATGACTGTTCTTCTAGAGAATCAAATTGCTGAAACCCGCAAGATGATTTTTGAGGCTTCCCCAGCAAACTCTGGTCTTGCAACACCAAGCACAGTAGACGCTAACGCTAACATGCAGGGATATGATCCTGTACTGATTGGTCTTCTTCGTCGTGCTTTGCCAAATCTTATCGCTTTTGATATTTGCGGCGTTCAACCAATGAAGGCTCCTACTGGACTCATCTTCGCTATGAAGTCTCGTTACGGAACTCAAGGCGGAACAGAAGCTCTCTTCAACGAGGCTGATTCTGATTACGCTGGAACTGGAACTCATTCTACTTGGACACCTGGAGCTAATGATCCTTTCACTGGAGCTTTCTCTTCTGGTACTGGTCTTAACACACAAGATGGAGAAGCTAAGGGAACTGGTCTCAATAGCAATCCAGTAACAAACGCTGACGCTATTCCTGAGATGGCTTTCAGCATCGAGAAAGTTAGCGTAGAAGCTAAGACTCGTGCTTTGAAGGCTGAATACTCAATGGAACTTGCTCAGGATCTTAAGGCTGTTCACGGTCTTGATGCTGAGACAGAACTTGCTAACATCCTTTCGGCTGAGATTCTTGCAGAAATCAACCGTGAAGTTGTTCGTTCTGTATACAAGAGTGCTAAGGCTGGAGCTTCTTATGGCACAGCAGTAGCTGGAACTTTCGACCTTGATGTTGATTCTAACGGACGTTGGTCTGTAGAAAAGTACAAGGGTCTTATGGTTCAGATTGAGCGTGAAGCTAATGCAATCGCTAAAGAAACTCGTCGTGGACGTGGTAACATGCTCATCTGCGATAGCGATACAGCAAGTGCTTTGAGCGTAGCTGGTCTTCTTGATTCAAGTGCCGCACTCAAGGATTCTCTAAGTGTTGATGATACTGGAAACACATTCGTTGGTGTTCTTAACGGACGTTTCAAAGTATATATTGACCCATATGCACCACTCGGAGCTAACTTTTTCGTAGCTGGCTTCAAGGGAGCTAATCAGTATGATGCTGGATTGTTCTACTGCCCATACGTTCCTCTTCAGATGGTTCGTGCAGTTGATCAAGGTTCTTTCCAGCCTAAGGTAGGTTTCAAGACTCGTTACGGTCTTGTTTCTAACCCGTTCTCAACTGGTAGCGTTACTGCTGGTGCTGGACTAAATGATGGTGCTAACGTGTACTATCGTAAGGTCAAGGTTTCAAATCTTCTCTAATCTCAGAAAAGATATGAAGCTAAAAGAGGGGCATATGCCCCTCTTTTTTTATGCTAATTTCCATTAGAGAATTTTATAAAGTCTATTGCGTTCTTAATTAAGAACCCTCTAGTGTTTAGAGTTTTTATGATGCTGTCTAGAAGCTCTACTTTTTCTTTTTGTATTTGCAATTTTATTAATCTTTGAGCTAGATCTTTATCAGAGTCAATATAAACAGATAAGTCGCCTTTCAATATAAATTGAAATTGTTCCCATCCATATTGATTAAGCTCTTCTTGAGATAGTTTTCCAGTATAGTATTCATGCTTTAGTTTATAGAACTGTTTGTATTCAGAATCTTCAATTTTTAATTGCATCTTTTCTCTGAGAAAAATCTTGTAATATTTACTATGAAGTAGTGGGATTTTTATGCTCTCTTGGTCTAAAGATGTTCTATCTATATGGCAATCTTCTTGCCACATCAATTCAATTTCTTCTAGTTTCATAATATATTTACATTATTTGAAATGCGTGCCAAGAATTTTCATCTCCGCAAGCATAGTTATCATAAAGTAGTTCTTCAAGTTTTGTTGTGCCTTTTGATGTGTATACTACAGTCAAAATTGACATATGGTCTTTTGATTCTGATATATAGTTATCTAAAACAATGGAGTAAGCTAAGAGTCTATCAGCGGGAAAAAATATCATAACTTCATCATCATGTTCTAGTTGTTTAATCCATTGCGGAACATCTGAATTTAAGTCAGTATCGTAAATATTTTTAATATCACTCATCTTTGACATTCGACTCGCTATTGATGATAATTCTAGATAGCTCTGGATTATCCCAAAGAACAGTTTGTAATCCATTTGCTAGTTTAGTTACAACATCTTCTTCTATCTTGGGGCTGTCAAAATGAATATCAAAAACGTGAATTATCGCATGTAGAACTTCGTGAATTATGGTATTTACTATTTCTGGTCTCTTTTGAGTTGAATTATATTCAATTTTACAATTATCATAGTCGCAAGTTCCGTGGGCTTCATTAGCATTACTCCAAGTCTTATCTTTTGCTATCAGATCAAAATTTGAATAAGCAATTTTTATCTTTTTAGGAAAATTTTCTACCCGCGTCTTCTTTTTGGCTTTCATAATATTACCTTTTCTATCATTTAACTTTTTCTACAGTAAAGTAATCATAAGCAAATGTCACATCAGATGTCAAGTAATCAACCTCGGTATCTGTTGTGCTTAATGTAACACTACCCAGTGATATTGGATGAATGTCCACAAAGTTTATCATTAAATGTGGATTATTATGACTTGTGTTTATAGTTAGAGATGCTTGTCCATATAGATCTCCTATATCCCTAAATACACCTCTTTCTGGAATGGGGTCTCCATCTAAGTCTTTTAGTTTTGATTGTCTTAAATCTCCAAATTGCTTTTGTCGTTCTGGGAATCCAAGTGCTTGTATCCAAGAGAAAATTTCGTACCAATTATACATTCCCTCAGACAATTTAAATGTCACCTGTAAATTTGAGAAGTCTATGTGATCTCCATGTATTTTCATGGCAGAAAACGGAGTTCCAGTTTCAGCAGTAGATATGCTCATGTCTGGAATATTAACAGATTGAACATAAAAATCAAAATCTCGAAGTCGATCAATTTGAAAATTGAATTTTGATGGTGATTGAAAATTTCTATTTTTGACGTTGGTAAAAGCCATTATGCCTCCGAATATTATCTCAAATAGTATTTATCCAAAGACATAATGTAACTTTTATCATTTTTTTCTTTAGAAATTGTGTCTTGAAACAAAGTCGTTTAATATTGAAGCCTTTCTTACAATATCAAGTTCGGTTGGATATGAAGGCAGTTCAGGAAAACTAGGAAACTCAGTGCATCCTTGAGAGTTTTTCAACTCCCTCCAATATTCAATCGCAGCCTCTTTTTTCGCATAATATTCTTCCATCAGAAGATCTTTAGCCATCTGCAAAAGTTCAAAGCGAATTCTATATGGATTTATATCACTCATAATTTCTCCTATGTGATGTGTGTGTTAAATTTGCCACCATTTCAAGATAGCATCGCATTTAATTATATATCAATTCTCATGTAATGTCAAAAAATATTGCTTAAAATTAGTCATAAATAATTTAAGGTGAATTATTATGGAAAGAATTGTTGCATCAAAATTGAATGAAGTTTTTCTACAAATTTCTTGTGAATCTGGCATATCTAGAGAATTATCTGAATATTTCAGCTTTTATGTTCCTGGTTATCGTTTTATGCCCTCATACAAAATGCGTATGTGGGATGGAAAAATAAGACTCTTTAATCAGATGAACTATACTCTTTATGTGGGTCTGTTGCCCCAACTCTACGATTTTTGCGAATCTCGTGAATATGAGATTGTGCTTGATGAGTCTTTGAGTCATACAAATAATGATAACTTTTTGGAAAAAGATTGTCAAGATTTCTTAACATCTTTGAAGCTATCAGTATCACCAAGAGATTATCAATTACAAGCCATATTGCAAGCAATAAAAAAAGAGCGTACACTTCTTTTGTCTCCCACTGGTTCTGGTAAAAGTTTAATAATATATGCACTAACTAGATTTCATAACAAAAAAACTCTAATAATAGTTCCAACTGTTTCTCTAGTCCATCAAATGTTATCAGATTTTAGAGAGTATTCTGCTAAAGATTCTAATATTGATGTTGATAGTGTATATCATTGTATATATCAAGGTCAAGAAAAAAATACAAATAAAAAATTTATTATTTCAACTTGGCAAAGCATATTTAAGTTGCCAAAAAGTTGGTTTGAACAATTTGAAGTAGTTATAGGAGATGAAGTACACACATTTAAAGCTAAGTCTCTAATAAGTATAATGGAAAAGCTAACAAACGCAAGATATAGAATAGGAACTACAGGTACGCTTGATGAATCGCAGACTAACAAGCTAACTTTAGAGGGTCTTTTTGGAAAAACATTTTCTGTGACAACAACTAAAGATCTCATGGATAATAAGCATTTAGCAAAATTAACTATTGATTGTGTTATACTAAAATACGATGAAGAGACAGCTAAGGCGACTAAAGGAATCAGATACCATGATGAAATAAAATACTTAGTGCAAAATGAAAAGAGAAATATATTCATAAGAAACTTGGCAATATCAACAAAAGCAAACTGCTTAGTTCTTTTTCAGTTAGTCGAGCTTCATGGAAAAGTATTGTACAATCTAATCAAAGATAAGTTGCAGTCTACTAATCCAGATAGAAAAGTTTTTTTCGTGTCGGGAGAAACAGACTCTATCATAAGAGAGAATGTTCGTCAAATAGTTGAGAAAGAAAAAGATGCTATAATAGTTGCATCTAGTGGAGTATTTTCAACGGGAATCAATATAAGAAATTTGGAAAACATTATCTTTGCATCACCCACAAAATCTAGAATAAAAACGCTACAATCTATAGGAAGAACACTTCGCATAGGAGACTTATCAGATAAAGCTAAACTGTATGACATAGTGGATGATCTATCTTATAAGAAGCATAGAAATTTTGCAGTAAAGCATTTTCTAGAAAGAATTAAGATGTATGATGACCAAAAATTTGAATATAAAATACATAAAGTAAATATGAAGAAGTGAGTATAAAATATGGAACATGAAGGTAAACTAAGAATCGTTAAGCTATTGACTAATGAAGAAATTCTCGGAATAGTGTTTGATGGAAAAAATTACATCAATGAGAATAATACGATTTCTTCTGAAGATATGATTTTCATTAGAGAGCCTATGATGTTGAAGTCTGTATATCAAGATCTTGATGCATCATATTCATTTTTAGTTAGTCCATGGATCCCAGCTTCCGATTCTGCATTTTTTCCAATAGCTAAGAGAAACATACTTACGATAGTAGATGCCGCAAACGATATTGCCGAACAATATTACAATATGGTACTACTTAATAATGTTGATGGTGACATTCAATAAAAAGTGCTTTTTTTCGTTAATGATTTCAAGTATCTACAACGACAAAATTCAAAAAAATGGTGCTTTTAGTACAACTGTATGCGTTTGGTGCATTTAAATGCTTTATTTTTTTAAGTTCAATAAAATCAATATATTATAGATTTCGTTAAAGGCAAACTTTCGTTCAACATCTAAAACAATGTTTTAAAAAAACATTACTAAAAATATCAATACTTTGTTATCTAAGTTGAAATTATTTTCTACTTGCACTCTGGTTTTGAATTTTTTTTGTATACATAGGCTATGTACCACATTGAATCAAATATTATCTTTAATACTTATTATTGATCTCTACTAGAACTATACTATATATATCATTAGTATTGGTTATCAATTTCACATATTCATTTACTATGTGACAAACATAAAAAAATCTGTTACAAATTCTTTACACGATTGCTTTTATCTGATAGTGTTTAGTATACTATAAAGTTATCCCCTCAAATAAGATTTATGTTGTGAGAATTTCAAATGACAAAAAAGAAAAGTGAAAACTATGTAGACAATAAGAAACTCTTAGAGTCTATGAAAGAACATATTGAGTTATTCAATCAAAATGAAGAAGCGCCTAGAGTTTCTGAATACATAGGCGAGTGCATACAGAAAATATCTATAGGCTTAGCTAACAGACCAAACTTCATTAATTATCCTTTCAAAGAAGAAATGATAGCAGATGGAATAGAAAACTCTCTAAAGTATATAAACAATTTTGATCCAGAGAAAAGCTCTAATCCATTTGGATACTTTACTCAGATAATATACTATGCTTTTGTTAGAAGAATACAGAGAGAAAAACGGCATCTATATACTAAGTATAAACTTATCAATCAAAAAATAACTCATGAATATGCAGAAGTTGAAAATCTAAATGTGACAAAATATGGTTCTGATTATTCAGATGCAAATATGCATGAATTTATAACTAAGTTTGAAAGCACACAAGAAGACAGAAAGAGAAAAGTTAAGACATACTCAAAGAAGAAAAGTAGATGTTTTGATGACATTTTTGTCGGAGAAGATGATGAAGAATAAAACAATAAAGTGAACTTATGAAAATTGCCATAATAACAGATACTCACTGTGGCTCAGGAAATGATAATAAGCATTTGAATGAATACTTCTTGCAGTTTTATGAGAATGTGTTTTTTCCATATCTAGTTGATAGTGGAATAAAAACTGTTGTGCATCTAGGGGATGTATTTGATAGAAGAAAATACATAAACTTTAATACGCTTAATTTATGGAGAAGCAGGGTATTTGATAAGTTGAATTCAATTTGTGATAGAGTTGATATTCTTATCGGCAATCATGATACTTACTACAAACATACAAACAGTGTTAATAGTGTTATTGAGCTTTTGTCTATATATGACAATTTTAACTTTTATGAAAATTCAAAAGAAGTTTTTTTAGACAATGTTAAGACTCTTTATGTTCCCTGGATATGTTCTGATAATAGCGAACATTCTCTGAATATGATAAACGATAGTGATGCTAAATTGTGTATGGGTCACTTAGAGCTTGCTGGTTTTGAATTGTATGCAGGAAGAATTTCAGAATCTGGAATGAGTTCAAAACTATTTGATAAGTTTTTCATGACTCTATCTGGACACTATCATCAAAAAAGTTCAAAGAGTGATATTCATTATCTTGGTGCGCCTTATCCAATGATGTGGGGCGATTATAATTGCAGACGAGGATTTCATGTTTTGGATACAGAAACTCTCGATCTTACATTTATAAGAAATGAAAATGAAATGTTTCGCAAGCTAGAATATAATGATTCTAACGGAATTGACATAGAACAAATAATATCATCTGATTATTCCAGTTTATCTAACAAATTTGTTAAGATTATAGTTAAGAGTAAGTTGGACCCTTACGCATTTGATAAATTTTTCGAGTGCGTTCAATTAGCCAATCCTGCTGACTTGTCTGTGGTTGAAGCTATTTTTGATACTGATTCTGTTGAGTCTGTAGATGTTGATGAAACTAAAGATACTCTAACTATACTTAATGATTTTGTTGACATAATAAATGTTTCTAAAGAAGATGCTAATGGAAATGATTTGAAAAGTGAAAAGCTGAAAAGTGATGTTAAGAATAAAATTAGAGAAGTGTATTTTGATGCGCTTAGTTCTAATGAACATATTCAGAGTAATTCATAATGATTATATTCAAAAAGATTAGATGGAAAAATTTACTCTCTACTGGGAACAATTTTGTAGAAATAAATTTAAATGATGCTAGAAGCACGATTCTAATTGGAAAGTCTGGTAGTGGAAAAAGCACACTTCTTGATGCAATATCTTTTGCTTTATTCAACAAGCCGTTTAGAAACATAAACAAGAATCAGTTAGTAAATTCTATAAATCAAAAAGACTGTCTAGTTGAGATTGAGTTTACTATAGGGACAAAAAATTATCTAGTTCGCCGAGGAATAAAGCCATCAGTCTTTGAGATATATCAAGATGACAAACTAGTTGGCCAAGATTCACACAATAAAGACTATCAGCAGTTTTTAGAAAAGAGCGTTCTAAATTTTAACTTCAAGGCGTTTACTCAAATAGTAGTTCTTGGTGCAAGCAATTTCACTCCTTTCATGCAGTTGAAACCAGCGGACAGAAGAATCATAATAGAAAGTCTTCTTGATATAGAGATATTTTCTGTTATGAATTCTATAATAAAAAAGAAGCTATCTGAATTGAAAAGTGAATTGCTTGACATTGAAAACTCTATCATTATAGAGGCTGAAAAGAAAGACCTTCAAGAGCAGTATATAAAAGATGCTTCTGAAGATAGACAAAAAAAGATAACTGATAATCTCGCTATAATTAAAGATAATGAAAAGCAAATACTTCTTATAGAATCATCTATTGCAGAACTTAAAGGTGAGATTCAAACACTAAACGATAGCATTAGTTTCAAGTCTGAAGTTGAATCTAACATAAACAAAATTTCTAACATTGAACAGAAGTTAAAACAAAACATTTCTAATTTGAAAAAGAAAATGTCATTCTACAATGACAATAGTGCATGTCCAACTTGCAATCAAAAAATAGATGAAGATTTTAAAAGCGCAGAACTAAATGCATCAAGTAGTAAAATTGATGAATATAATCTAGCACTAGAAGACATAAAGAAAAGCCTAATAAAATTTAATTCCAGACTTAGTGATGCCGAAAGCATTGAATCTGAGATTAGAGATAAAGACTCTGATGTATCCAAGAAGTTGAATTCAATTTATGCCATAAAGAAATTCATAGAAAAAGTTAGATTAGATAATGATAAGCTAGAAAAAACTCAAACTGTTAAAGAAAAATATGCATCTAATCTTAATGATATTCAACAAAGGATAGAATCATTAGAAGAACAGAAAAAAGAATTGCTTTACTCTAAATCTTTGTATGACATATCTTCAACTATACTCAAAGATGATGGAGTAAAAGCAAAGATTATAAAGCAATATCTTCCTTTGATAAACAAGCACACAAATATCTTTCTAAACTCTATGAATTTCTTTGTAGTTTTCAACATTGATGAAGAGTTCAACGAGTCAATAAAATCTAGAGGAAGAGATGACTTTTCATATGAAAACTTTTCTGAAGGCGAAAAGCAAAGAATAGATCTGGCACTTCTTTTGACTTGGAGAACAATAGCTAAGATGAAGAATAGTATCAATACTAATCTTCTCATAATGGATGAAGTTCTTGATAGCTATCTTGATAACTCAGCAACGGAGAATGTTTTACAATTATTAAATTCGGAACTATTTGCAAACTCAAACATTTTTGTAATATCGCACAAAGAGACTATATCTGATAAGTTTAACAAAGTTTTGAGTTTTGCTAAGATAAAAAATTTCACATCTTTAGTCTAATTATGGAGAATACCGAACATGACAGAAGAATCTAAAAAAAGTTCTATAGTAGTAAATGCTTTCGATGAAAGTAGCGTGAAAAATTTTAAGAACGAGTTTGATGAGTTGAATCATAGCAATATACCCATCATACCTATTTTTATAGACAGCTATGGCGGAGAAGTATATTCACTTTTTGCTATGCTTGATATAATCAGTACAGCTACAAAACCTATAGCAACAATAGCTTTGGGAAAGGCTATGAGTTGTGGTGGAATACTATTAGCGTGTGGAAGTCCAGAATTTAGATTTGTTGGTCCATATTCTACTGTTATGATACATGATGCCGCCTCTATGTCTTTTGGAAAAATAGAAGAATTAAAAGCCGACGTTTTTGAAGCAGATAGACTTAATAAAAAAATGTATAGCATTTTGGATCAAAGATGTAATAAGAAAAAAGATTACTTTCAAAAATTACTGAGTGAGAGAAAACATGCCAACATATACTTGGATGCCAATGAAGTAATAAATCATGGTATTGCAGATCATGTTGGCATACCAGTAATTGAAACTTCATTTAATTTGAATGTAGTATCTCCTGAGCCTCAGAGGACTGAAGTTAAAAAAAGCAAAAATGTCAAAAAAAGAAAGACTAACAGTAAAAAAACTAAAAAAAAGTAGTATAATTAATATGTTATAGTTAAAGAAACTTCTTGTAATATGATTTTTGTTGTGCTATTGTTTAGACACGATAGAGATTCAACGCATCGTACAAGGAGAATAGAACTATGATTAGCAACACAAATATAGTTAGAGAATCTTTAGCTAAGTTACTTTCTAATGAGAATATTAGAATAACTCATTCGGCTAATGTAAGTACCGCGGGATTTGATGTTGTTAATCGAGAATTGATTCTTCCAGTATGGAAAGATACGGATCAATCTGTTTACACTCTTTTAATCACACATGAAGTTGGACATGCACTATATAGTCCATCGGATGAATTGAGAGAAGCTCTAAATGAAAACCGTAGACTGAAGCATATTCTTAATATAGTTGAGGATGTTAGAATTGAGAAGTTGATTCAGAAAAAATATCCTGGTACTAAGTTTCATTTTCGTAAAGGATACTTAAAACTTCTTAAAGACAATTTCTTCGGGACTAAAGATAAAACTCCAGATTCATATGGACTTTTAGATAGACTCAACATACATTTCAAAGTTGGAACTTTTGACTATTATTCTGTTCCGTTTTCTGAAGATGAATTGGTTTGGATTGATAAAATTTCAGCTTGTGATACTTTTTCGGATGTTTTTTCAGTTTCTAAAGAACTTTTAAATTTTCTAGATGAACAGAAATCTCAAGATAAAAATAATGAGAATGGTGATTCAAATTCTCAAGAAGAATCCAGTGACTATAATTCTTCTCAATCAGAAAGTGATATTGATTCAAGTGAATATCAAGATGGAAAAGATTCGCAAGAATTTGATTCCAATTCTAGTAGAACAGAAGAAGAATCTGAGTTAAACTCTTCAGGTATTTCTGAAGACTCAGAGATAAATGATTTGTTTGATGAATATTCTTGTGAGACCCAAAGCTCTTTTGATTCCTCTGTTAAAAAGAATATTGTGGATGAAAAGATTGAACATTATATTGAACTGCAAGAATTTTCAGAAAGTGCTTTTGACCAATTTTTAGTTAATTATCGCAATATACATAATTCAATAGATCTCTACTATGAAAATTTACGAAATAATTCATACTACAGTAAAGACTTTTCTAGAGATGCTTTTATCACAAAAGTTTCCGAGTTTAAGGCCAAACATTCATTTAGTGTAAACTCAATGGCCAATTTGTTCGAGATGAAAAAACGTGCATCTCTATATTCTAGATCTCTAACATCCAAAACTGGACAGTTAGATATGAATAGAATACATTCATATAGCTATAATGATGATATTTTCAAAAAGATAACTTCCATACCAGAAGGTAAGTCTCACGGAATAGTTATGTTTTTCGATATGAGTTCTAGCATGGATAGAATTTTATCTTCATGTTTAGAGCAGATTTTATTAGTAGCTATGTTTTGTAAAAAGATTAATATACCATTTGATGTATATGGCTTTTCAAATAATCAACAATATTATCATAATGCCAAAAATACTACAGTTGGTGATATTAAGATTGATGGCGATTTTACATTACGGCACTATCTGAGTAGTAGAATGACTAGCCATGAATATGAAAATGCGTTTTTAAATATTATTAGATTAGCTGAAGGGCACGATTATGGAGCCGTACCTCCATCTGAGAGACTCTGTGCAACCCCTCTAGTTCCTTGTATATTAGCATCTAAGAGTATTATAAGCAGATTTAGAAGTAGTAACTCTTTAGATATTGTTAATGCTTTATTCATAACTGATGGTGAAGACAACCACTATGTATATGATAAAAATAATATTATTGATCAACATATTCATAAGGGTAATATTAAATGCGTTATTAGAACAAAAGCTGGAAAAGATCATCTAGTATTTGATTCATATTGGTCATTTAGGAGGCACACTTCTGAGAATCTTCTCAAAATGGTAAAGTCTGAAACTGGCGCCAACATGATTTCGTTCTATTTAGATTCAAGTATCGAAAATGCATGTAGGAAGTTGAGCATACCGATATCAGAATATTCTAAAGTTTCTTTAAAGAAAGATGGCTTTTTAGAGACTAAATCCCATGCAGGATACGATGCTCTTTATGTAATCAAAACTAGTAGATTGAAACTGGATAATTCAGAAAGATATGCTGATGCTGAATATTCTGATTCTGAAGACATTAAGACTGTTAAGAAAAATGTTCGAGCTATAGCTAGAAAGTTTAATAAATATATGAACAACAGCACCCACAATAAAGTATTTCTAAATAAATTTATGGAGCAAATTTCATGAGGACTTTTACTGAATCTGTATTGCACGAAGCCGCATCAAAAAGTTTATCCAGAGTTTTACAACATACTCAAGAATCTAATGTTGGGATAATTACGGCGCATAGAGGTGAGTTTGATAAAAAAGCAAACGAAGCTAGAAATGCAAAGTTGGCTCAAGAGATTCGCTCAAATGGATTTGGCTACTTTAGTGTTACTGGATTTTATATTGAAAATCTTGGAAAAAAAGATGAGACTAAAGTTCAAGAGAAGTCATTTTTCGTAACATCCTCTCCATCTGATTCTGGAAAACTAAAAAAGTTTTTAGTTTCAATGGGCAAAAAGTATAATCAAGATTCAGTCTTCTATAAAGATGTTGAAAGCGAGGAAGGATCTCTAATTGGAACCGCTTCTGGAAGATGGCCAGGACTTGGAACAGAAGTTAATGTTGGCAAATTCAATGCTCAGAGAATAGGAGCTTTTTACACAAAGCTGAAAGGTAATAGAACATTCACTTTTGAATCTGTTGATTTCCAAGAAAATCTAATGAGCAGAGGATACAGAGAGCTTTTAGATAAAAAGTCAATGTAAAAATTTGACATCCATCTGTATCTTATTATATTATTATCATGATGATTATGTGGAGAATATGTGATGAGTGATTCTGTTAAAGTCAAAGAAAGCGCAAAGTTTGATCCGCTAATAGGAAAGAAAGTTAAAAAAACAAGTTCTGCATCTTTAGCTGATATAATAGAATTTGATGATGAAGAAAAAAAAGTTGCAATTCTGGATGATGAATCTGAGTGGAAAAAGTATTGGAAAGGCATGCCTGATTTTGAGCAGGAAGATAATCCAACATACAAAACCATATATGTCCATTTTAGATGTGAAGAAGATTATGAAGAATTTTCAAAACTTATTCAACAAAAACTAACTCTAAAAACAAAGTCAATTTGGCATCCAAAATTAGATAGAACGAAAAACTCTCTTTTACGTTGGATTGAAGAAGATGACGATTGATAAGATATTCATTCCAACAGTACACAGAACTGATTCTCAAATAACATACCAGAATTTACCAGATGAATTGCGAAAAAAAGTTGTTTTTGTAATTCAGCATTGGGAAAAAGACTTCTACGATTATGATTGTGATTATCTAATTCTTCCAGACACCGAAGAGTATCACTATTCACATTACTATTGTTTTTCTAAAACTAAAAAATTCATTTATGAGTACGCTAAAAACATGAAGTATGCTTTAATAGATGATGATATAATCTTTCATAGGAGAAACACAAAATACTTTTCTTCAGTAAGTAATATGGAAAAGTCAAAGAGAAAATGCAATTCTGATGATATATTAGAAATGTTTGAGTTATACTCGAACTGGTTAGATGAAAATGATGTTACGGTCTGTGGATGCTCACATGTTGAAAACCCGCCATCTAAAAAAATGTTTTTGCAGAATACTTCTGTTAGTAGTGCTTTCTGGATAAACGGTAAAGATTTTAAGGATTCTTTAGAATCTTTTGATTTAACATCGGTTAGAGTTGCTCAAGATGTTTGCTTCCTTCTTCATCTTTTAACTAATGGATATGGAAATAGAGTTAGCAACGAGTTTGTTTTTCAAAATGTTAGTAATTCAAGAAAAACTATGACATCCACACAATGGGATTCTCAGACCGAAGAAAGAACATTGACAGATCATAAAATTATTGAGAATATGTTTCCAGATTTTTTTAAGATTGTTTATGATGAAAATGGAAGCAGAGTATCTGGCGGATACAGAAAAATGGGAAAGCTAAGAATTTCTTGGGGCAAAGCGTACAAAGAAAGAAGAAAAAGTTTTTTAGACCTTTAATTTTTGAACATATATTATGACTACAAATCCTAAATATCCAGTATACATAATTTCAAAGAATCGCTCATCTTCTATGTTTACTTCTAGAAGTTTATCTAGAATGAAAGTTCCTCACTATATCGTTATTGAACCTCAAGATTACGATAATTACAACAATGCATTAGATAAGTTTAATATTAGAGAGTATGTCACTCTGTTGGTTGCTCCGTTTTCTAATCATGGACAAGGATCTGGAAGAGCTAGAAATTGGTCTTGGGACCACTCAATATCTATAGGAGCAGAATCGCATTGGCTGATGGATGATAACATTTCAGATTTTTACAGACTTCACCAAAATCAACGTATAAGAGTTGAGAGTGGAGTAATGTTTAAGGCGTGTGAAGATTTTGTTGATAGATTTGAAAATGTTCCTGTATCTGGACTTCAGTACAGATTTTTTATTGCTCCAAATCAAAAGTATCCAGCATATGTTAAAAACACTAGAGTTTATTCTTGCTTGCTAATTAGAAATGATTGTCCACACAGATGGCGGGGTAAGTATAATGAAGATGTAATTCTTAGTTTAGATGTTTTAAGCTCTGGTTATTGCACAATTTTGTTTAATGCTTTTCTGCAAGGCAAATGTGCCACTCAAACAGTTAGTGGGGGAAACACTGATGAAATTTACAAGAAAGAGTTGGGAATAGATCCAGAAACTGGAGAAGCCATAGAGTCCGAGTCTCTAGTTAAAGAGTATAATAGTTCTGGCACTATTGCAAAATCAAAAATGCTTACTGATATATATCCAGATGTTTCAAGAGTTGTTTGGCGATATGGAAGATGGCACCATCATGTAGACTATAGTAAATTCAAAGACAATCAGCTAATTTTGAAGAAAGATGTTGTTCTTCCCGACGAGCCTAATAACTATGGATTGAAATTAATTAAAAAGTCTAATTAAATCAATAACATAAAAGTTACCTTTTTTACCAAAAAAACATTGACAAAATGTGTGTTATCCATGTATACTTATTATGTAATAAGTTGTTAGATATAACATTATGAATAAGGTGACAAATGACAAATACTAAAGCAAATAAAGAATCTTATCTGAATCATGTTAGAGAGACTTTTTCAGATTCTCCTATAAAGAGAAAAGACTTGAAAGCATTTAATGATAGACATGGATATAAGAATCTTAACTGGTTCTATAAAGATCCAGCTTATCAAGTTTCTCGTGGATACTACACTCCAAATGCAAAAGATGTCCTTTGCATTAATGCAAAAGACTCTAATACTTCAGAAGTATCAGAAGTATCAGAAGTATCAGAAGTATCAGAAGTATCAGAAGTATCTTTGCCTACGGAAAAAGACAATTTTGCTGATGATAAAATTGCACTACAGAATTTTTCTCATACCACAGAGCAGACATCTATGGTTCCTGATGTTGATTCTGGATTTGTATCTCATGGACACTTCTCACTACTACATAGTATAATAAAGTCTAAAAAGTTTTATCCAATATTTGTCACTGGTCTATCTGGTAATGGCAAAACTTTTTCGATAGAACAGGCTTGTGCTAAAAGTAAACGAGATTTGTACAGGGTAAACATAACTATTGAGACTGATGAGGACGATCTTCTTGGTGGATTTAGACTAGTCAATGGAACTACTAAATGGTTTGACGGTCCAGTAGTTAGAGCTATGAAAAGTGGTGGAGTTCTTCTTTTAGATGAAGTTGATCTAGGAAGTAATAAGCTACTATGTTTACAGCCAGTGCTAGAGGGTAAAGGAATTCTTCTCAAGAAAATAAATCAGTTTGTAAAGCCTAAAGATGGATTCACAATAGTAGCTACGGCTAATACTAAAGGTCAGGGATCCGAGAGTGGAAAGTTTATTGGAACTAACATTCTTAATGAGGCATTTCTTGAGAGATTTTGTGCTACTTTTGAACAAGAGTATCCCAGTGAAGCCGTAGAAACTAAGATATTAAAATCAATATTTTCATCTAATGATATGAAAGATGAATATATTGATGACTTTATTTTCAAGCTGGTGGCTTGGGCAAATGGTACTAGAAAAACTTATGATAGTGGAGGAATAAATGATCTAATAAGCACCAGGCGATTAGTTCATATTTCTAATGCGTATGCAATTCTAGGACATCCAGAGAAAGTAGATACTCAGAGTGATTCTGAATATAAAGTTTCTCTGTATAATGTTAGAAGTCAAGCTATTCAAATGTGTATAGCTAGATTCGATGATTACACTAAATCTTCTTTTATTGAGTTCTATGATGCTATAGACCAATATAAGACTGCTAGTGATGAGAATTCAATTTCTGAAACTGAACAGAGTTCTGTAGTTCCAGATGTTGTTTAAGTGTTGTTAATATTTTTCAAAAATAATTTGATATATTGTTGACAACATAATTTTGATATGATACATTTTAAGTATAAACTTTAATGTGTATCTTTTTATATAATAAAAGGTGAAAAACTATGACTAAGATGACTCAAAACCAAAAGCTAATTCGCAGACTTTCTAACGGAAAGAACCTAACAATTACTGAAGCGCAATCTCGCTACGGTGTTAAGAATCTTTCGGCTCGTGTTGCTGAGTTGCGAGAGTTTGGATTTGCTATCTACACTAACCGCTTTACTGCTAAAGGCGGAGTTAATCGTGGAAAGACTGTAACTGGATACAGGCTTAGTGTTGAGAAGACTCCTAACACTCTATTGAATGATGGCTATTGGTTCTCTAAGTAAATAGTAGTGTCCTGAAGCGTGGACAGATCTTGCGGTCTGTTCACGCATTTTTTTATCGCGGAGAATATATAATGAAACTAACGGATAGCGCATTAAAAATCTTGAAAAACTTTTCTGAAATAAACAATTCAATTTACATTCGAGCAAATTCTTCACTTGTTACAGTTGACCCACAGCTTAGAATAGTTGCTGATGCGGAACTTGAACAGCCATTCACTAGAGACTTTGCAATTTATAATCTCAGTGAATTTCTTGGCGTAAACTCAGCCCAGTCTGATTCGGATTTATCTCTTGAGGATGATAGAGTTGTATTTTCTACTGAACATTCTAAATCAACTCTAGATTATTTTTATTCTGATCCAACTAATGTTCAAGATGCTATGCCAACGAGAAAAAAGATCCCAACAATATTTACTGAAGAGAGCATCATTCAGAAGTTTACTTTGTCTGAAAGTGAGTTAAAGTCAATTAGACTAAATGCTTCTCTTTTGTCACTGACCCATATAAGTTTTGTTGGAAGTCAAGATAGTGTAAAAGTTGTTGTGCGAGATTTATCATCACGCTCAACACAAAATAAGTATACATTAAATCTTACTAGCACATCATCTGGAGAATATGAGCAGACAGTAAACATGCTTTTTGAAAATCTAAAAATCATTTCCGATTCTTATGATATTTCTCTTTCTCCCACAGTAGCACATTTTACTGGAAAAACTACTGGTGTACAATACTGGATTGTAATGGAGGCATAGATATGAGAAGCGGTAATTCAAGCATTGAGCTTCTAAAGAATCCTTTGGGATATGCAAAAAAAGCAATTTTGGTTATTGAGTCTCAGTTGGAAACTGCTATGACTAATAACAGAAAAGTTAAACTTAATAGCAGATTATCTCAGTGGAAGAAATTTGTTGAAATGATGGAGAGTGAGCAGAATGATAAAGAAGATAATCTCTAAGGTTCCCTTTTTAAATAAAGGTAAAAAAGAATTGGCAGAAGACCCATATTTTCTTCTAGGCCATATGGTAAAATACAACATATACTTGTTGTCTAAGTCCATTATATTTTCCGCCATAGGAAAATCTCTTAATAGAGAACTTTCTGAAGATGATATTTCACGCATAATTTCTTTAACCAATACTGCAATAGCAGAACTAGACTCTGCTAACAAACAGTAACTTTACTATACTTTGACCTAATTCCATTTTTGTGTCAAAGTATAGTAAAAATGTTTAATGAAAATGGGTGAAAATTATAATGAGCATAAGTGAAAATAGAAAGCACATCGTATGGATGGAAAAGTATCGTCCACACAAAGTTGATGAATGTATTCTTCCCAAGAAATTAAAAGATACTTTCTCTGGCATAGTCAAGACTGGAAAACTTCCTCATATGTTGTTATGCGGAACAGCAGGAATTGGAAAGACTACTATTGCTAAAGCTATATGCGAGGAGTTGGATTACTATAACATCATAATCAATGCTTCTGATGATAGAAATATTGATACTCTCAGAACTACAGTTAAGCAGTTTGCATCTGGATTGTCTTTCAACGGAAAGAGAAAGGTGATAATACTAGATGAGGCAGATTATCTTAATCCTCAAAGTTTTCAGCCAGCACTTCGTGGAGTTATGGAAGAATTCTCAGCGAATTGTTCTTTTATTCTTACTTGCAATTACAAAAACAAAATAATTGAGCCTTTGCAATCTAGGTGTTCGGTAAAAGAATTCAGAATATCAAAAGATGAAAAGCAAGAACTTATTGCACAGTGTTATAAGAGAGTTGTTTCAATCTTACAAGCCGAGAACGTAGAGTATGATGGAAAGGCACTAGCTTCAATAGTCGTAAAGTATTTTCCAGACTTTAGACGATTATTGAATGAGCTTCAATCATTTAGTCAGCAGTATGGAAAAATTGATGAAGGCATATTATCTTTTGCTGGAGATGTAAACATAACTAAACTGTATCGAGCATTAAAAGATAAGAAGTTTCAAGATGTGCGAGAGTGGGTGGTTGAAAATTTAGATAATGATCCATCTACTATTTACAGAAAGCTATATGACAATCTCAAGCCAAATTTGAAGCCAGCATCAATACCCAATGCTATTTTGATTATCGCTAAGTATATGAATACTATAGTTGCAGATAATGAAATAAATCTTATGGCTTGTCTGATAGAACTCGGATTGACTTCGGAGTTTAAGTGATGAGTGATGATAAGCTAAGTATATTTGATATTCTAAATGACATATCTCACAATAAGAAGTGCGTTCTGAATGAGTCTAATCACTCTCAGTATAACTCTTACATGATTAATCGCTGGCTATCAATGAACATTGAGACTATAATGTATGCTCAAGAGATGAATTGTAATTCTCATCTTCCCAAAGACATGCAGTATGACTATCACTTTTATGCAATAAAGAAGCAGAAGAGATTTTTTAAGTATATTAAACATCATAAACAAGACTTGATAGATCTTATCTCTGAGTATCATTCATGCAGTGAAAAGAAAGCTAAAGAAATGTTGAACTTATTTTCAGAAGATGATATTTCATATATGAAAGATAAGCTAAACAAGGGTGGCAAAAATGCAAAGCGATGATGAGAAGCATATTAATGAACTTAGACGGACCTTAAAGCAAATTGAGATTTTAATTGAGGATAATAACAGAAACATAAAAGATTGCATCTCTATAGTTAAAGATATTAATAACACTCTAAAAAAGAAGACTAAAAGAAAGTCAATTTTCAATTTGCTAAATATAAAGAGTAATTTTTAATGAAATGGATTTTCAGCAAATGAGTATTATTGATGAGCTTGTAGAGATTACTTTGCCTACAGCAGATGATTTTTTAAAAGTTAGAGAAACTCTTACTAGAATAGGTGTATCTTCAAAAAAAGATAATACTTTGTATCAGTCTTGTCATATTTTGCACAAGAGAGACAGAGATACAAAGGCTAGTAGGTATTACATAGTTCACTTTAAAGAACTTTTTAAGCTAGATGGCAAGCAAACTGATTTTACAGAAGATGATATTGCTAGACGAAATACTATAATTAATGTATTATCTGAGTGGAATTTGATAAATGTTGTAGATAAATCTAAGTGTGAGTCTCCTAGATGTCCCATATCTTTTATACAGATAGTCTCATATAAAGATAAAGTAAACTGGAACTTGCAAGCAAAATACAGCATAGGAAATTCGAGAAATCGGCGATAGTTTTTAATATTGTAATGTAAAATTGGTGTATATATTATGACAAATAAATTAAATGTGTATAAGTGCTTTCCCGAAGCTATTATTCCTCAGTATTCGACCGAATACTCTTCATGTTTTGACATTCATGCTTGTTTAGTCAAAGATAAAGAATTTGCTAAAGTAAAATCTTTTTTTCCTCAAGAGGCTCATGGAAATACTGAAATTTTTGATGAGCTTTCAGTTAGTGAAGATTTTGAGATTATATTGCCTGCAAATAGCAGAAGTTTGATTCCAACTGGACTAAAGTTTCAAATACCCATAAATTGTTCAGTCAGACTACATCCTCGCTCTGGACTTTCATTCAAGAATGGTCTTATGTTATCAAATTGTCAGGGTGTTATTGATGAAGATTATTTTGGAGAAGTTTTTGTTTCAATCTATAACGCATCTTGCATTGAGCAAAAAATAAAGCATGGAGATAGAATATGTCAAGCAGAGTTAATATCAGATTTGAGATGCTCAATAGAGGAGACTTATGATGAGCCTTCTCAGAAGAGTTCTAGAAATGGTGGCTTTGGTTCTACGGGGAAATAGTAAAATGAAAACAGGTAAAGAAGGAAAGAATCTAATAAAAAAGTATGAGGGATTTAGATCTCATGCATATGTCTGTCCTGCTGGAGTTAATACGATAGGCTTTGGAACGACTGTGATAAATGGAAAGCCAGTTCCAGAAGGCATGAAAATAACACTAGATGAAGCTAATGTTTTTTTAGATGCTGATCTATATGATTTTGAAAATGGAATCAATTCTCTAGTGAAAGTTGATTTGAATCAAAATCAATTTGATGCTTTAGTATGTTTTGTATACAATATTGGATTGGGAGCATTTAAAAAATCGACACTTCTACGAAAACTGAATGGCGAAGATTTTGATGGAGCATCAAAGGAATTTTTGCGATGGAACAAAGCTGGCGGAAAAGTTTTGCCTGGTCTAGTTAGACGAAGAGAATCTGAAATGAATTTGTTTCTAAAGGAAGTATAAAGTGATAAAAATATATAGAATGATAAATGGCGAGGAGATTTTGGGAAAAGTGGTATCCGAAGCCAATGAGCAAATAGTTATTGAAAATCCAGTTTCTCTTCAGCAAGCACCTGGAAGAAGTGACTCTGAAAGACCAACTGTATTTTTCGTTCCTTACGCCCCCTTTTCTAATGATAAGGAAGTGACATTTAATAAAGTTCATGTTTCCAGTGAATATGAGCCTATAGTCGATATTGTAAACAAGTATAACTCAATATTTGGAAGTGGAATTGTATTAGCTAAAAGTTCAGATATAGTTTGACATAATAAGATTTATTCTGTATTATATTAGCTATGAGCAAACAATACACAAACTTCTTTCTTATCCGCGATCACATATTTTACAGAGGAACTGAGAATGGCGAGAGAGTCTTACATAAGATTCCCTACTCGCCTTCTTTGTTTGTTGACTCTAAAGTTCCCACTAAGTGGAAAACTCTAGATGGAAAAAATGTTGATAAGATAACATTCTCTACTGTGAGCGAAGCTAGAGACTTTATTAGAAGATACGACAGCGTTGATAATTTTACATATTATGGAAATGTAAAGTTTCATTATGCGTTCATATCTGATAATTTCAAAGATCTAATTGATTACGATATTAGAGACATCGTAGTGGCAAACATAGATATTGAAGTTGCATCTGAAGTTGGTTTCGCAAAGCCTGACAATCCTTTTGAAGAAGTTATTGCCATAACCATAGATGTAAACGGAACATATCTATCTTTTGGTTGTGGAGATTTCGTTACTGATAATCCATCTGTTAAGTATATCAAGTGTGAGAATGAAGCGGGACTTTTGCGAAAATTCTTAGAGCATTGGAGTCATATATCTCCAGACATCATAACTGGATGGAACATACAGTTTTATGATATTCCATATTTGTATAATAGAATCGAAAGAGTTCTTGGTGAGAGTGAAGCCAAGAAATTATCGCCATGGAAGATAGCAAGCAAAAAAGATGTCTACTATTTAAACAAAACACAAGAGCAAATAGAACTTGCTGGAATATCTGTTCTTGATTACATGGATCTCTATATTCGCTATCAGCCAAAGAAAGAGAGTAACAAGTTAAATTATATATCTTATGTTGAGCTTGGCGAAAAGAAGATCTCTTATGAAGAGTATGGAAACTTGCACAATCTATACAAAAATAATTTTCAACTTTTTATGGAATATAACATCAAAGATGTTGAGCTTGTTTCCAGACTTGAGAAGAAGTTAAAACTAATAGAAATGGTAATTGCTCTAGCATACGATGCTAAAGTGAACTTTACTGATGTTTTTGCACAAGTGCGACTTTGGGACACTATTATATTTAATGATTTGCGAAAAAAGAATATTGTTGTTCCTAAAATGACTAAAGGCGAGAAGAGTACAGAATATGCTGGAGCATATGTTAAAGATGTCGAAGCATGTTCAAAGAACTGGGTAGTATCTTTTGATTTGAATAGTCTGTATCCCAACATTATAGCACAATGGAACATATCTCCAGAATGTTTGCTTCCAGATATGTACTCATCAACAAGAGTTGAGTCTCTGTTGAGTGAAAGTGTAGATACAAAGAGATTTTCTGATTCTAATGTAAGCTATGCCGCAAATGGACAATGTTTCTCTAATGAAAAGATTGGTTTTCTTCCAGACATTCTCATGAGAATGTATGAAGATAGAAAGATGTATAAGAACAAAATGATAGCGGCTAAAAAAGAGCTAGAGAGAGTAAAAGAAGAATTGCATAAGCGTGGATTGTAAATAAACCCTAAACTATAGGAATATTATATGAAGAAAGCATTAACATTTGATGATGTTGCCTTGGTGCCCCAATTTAACAATGTTCCCTCAAGAACAGAGCCTTCTCTGTCAACTTGGCTTACAGCAAAAACAAAAATTAAAATTCCTATTATTGCCGCTAACATGGATACTGTTATTGGAAGAGATCTGGCAAATATATTACTGAACAACGGAACATTTCCGATCTTTCACAGATTTGCAAAACAAGATGAATTAATTTCAATAGCAGAAGAATTCAATGAATACTGTTATATGTCCATTGGCATGAATGAACAAGAAAGTCTTTTAGAGCATTATAGCAAGTCTGGCGTTCGTGGTGTGTGTATTGATATTGCACACGGTCATGATAGTAGAATGTTAGATCTTGTTAGACATTTGAAATCAAAATATAAGTTTGAAATTATTGCTGGTAATGTTTGTACCGCTGGAGGATATATTGATTTGGTAAATGCTGGTGCTGATGCAGTTAAAGTTGGAATCGGTCCTGGAGCCGCTTGCACAACTAGAATGGTTACTGGCTTTGGCGTTCCTCAATTTACTGCAATAGAAAACTGCGCTTATGAAGCAAAAAAATATGGAGTGCCTATTATCGCTGATGGTGGTATTAGAGGTTCCGCTGATATTGCAAAAGCTCTCGCCGCAGGGGCAACTACTGTTATGATGGGAAAGATATTCGCCTTAACTGTAGAGAGTGCGGCCGAAAAGAAAGGTTCTGAACTATCTGCTGAGCCTTTCTTGGCAAAATATCGTGGACAAGCATCAAAAGATTTTCAAGAAGATTTTAAGGGCGGTTTAAAAGAAGGAACCGTAGCTGAAGGTGAGGCCTTTTGGGCTCCAGTTACAGGTTCGGCACAAAAAGTTATTGATGAACTTACTGGTGGATTACGATCTGCATTTACATATGCTGGCGCAAGGCATGTTGATGAATTTCAAAGAAAGGTCCAATATGTGGAAGTTTCAAATACA
>Ga0208019_1000369_pt1 | contig 24746 bp, 40 predicted proteins | sample CB_VirMetaG_5_FD_184540 | JGI IMG/M metagenome (GOLD analysis project Ga0208019, IMG submission 184540) | Freshwater to marine saline gradient viral communities from Chesapeake Bay - CB_1508_1D Viral MetaG (SPAdes) (version 4) | ecosystem: Environmental > Aquatic > Marine > Coastal | place: USA... | reverse complement strand
TGGGCGGGTCCAGTAGGTGTCGTCGCCGTGGCTGCGTGTTTCGGTCCATCCTCGACGTAGGAGTTCGCTGTGCCAGTCCCAGTCGTTGCGGTGGGCGTCGAACAGGTCGTCGTTGCGTCGTGGCTGGGCGGGCGGTGTCGGTGCTGGTTTCGGTTGTGGTGGTGGTTCGGCGACGAGGTCGATCACCCATTGTGGTGCGTCTGCGACAGGGATCGTCCACGGTTCGTAGCCGTCTTCCCATGCGTAGGCGTTGAGGGTGTCTGGGTGGAGGGTGGGTGCGGCGACGATTTGTCCTCCTTCGCCTCTCACGTCGATGGATGTGCCGAGTCGGTTGCCGTGTGTCTGCTGGTTGCGTACTTCGATGCCGGTTGGTGCTGCGAGGATGATGTGGGTGCCGCCGGAGCCTGTGATGGCTCGCCAGGTGTCGGGGAGTGGACTGTTTGTTTGTTCGAGGTCGTGGAGTTCGTCGTGGCCGTCGATGTCGCCGTGACGGTCGATGTCGAGGGCGAAGAGGTGTTGTCCGTTTGGTTGTGTTCCGAGGGCGATCCCGACTCCGCATTTCGAGTAGAGGCCGTTGAACCAGTTGTCAATTTTGCTGCGGTCGTCGGTGGCGGCGTGCTGCCACGATGACATTGGCGGGTGTTTGCCGCCTGGTCTTATTGGTAGGACTTTGAGTCCGAGTGCAGCGTATTTGAGGGCGTGTTGGTGCGCTGTTTCCGGGTTGGTGGTGGCGTGAGGTTCAGTCATCTCGGTGTTGGATGCGTCGTCGGATTGAGGTGTAGGTGGCGTGTGCTTCTCGGCATTTTTGGCAGGGTTCTTCGCCTCGCCGGCGGTGGATGACGTAGCCGCTGTTGGTGCCGTGGTTGATCGGCCCGTCACCTTTGAGGCTTTTGTATTGGCGGCGTTCTCTACCTGTGAGCCCTCCCCAGATGCCGACACAGACTGGCAGGGTGAGGCTGTAGTCGAGGCAGTCTTGTTTGACTGGGCATTCGTTGCAGATGGCTTTGGCTTTGCTCCAGTTGTGGCCTCTTTCCGGGAACCACCAGTCGGTCGGCATATCTCGGCATGAGGCTTCTCTCATCCACGGTTCACGGGTGAACAGGATGTTGATTTGCGGGTATGGGTCGTCATTTGCCACGTCCGCCTCCTTTGCGGTAGCGAGAGTTGTGCGCTTCGAGGCAGGCTGCGCACGGTTGTTCTCCGGCGACCCGATGTCGTTTCCAGCCTGATTCGGTTCCACATTCGGCAGGCCATTGTTTGGGGAGGAGTTGTTCGTTGGGGAGTGTGCGGTCGAGCGGCCCCCAGTCTCGGATGTCTGCGCAGCGTGGTGTGCGTCCGAGTCGGGCGTACAGCTTGAGTGCTTGTTTGTTCATGCGGTTGGCTTCTGCGATCTGTCGTCGGTTCATGCTCGATGGTGGTGATACGGGTGCGCCCGTCCTCCGGAGGGTAGAGGACGGGCGCACCTTGGTGGGCAGTTGGTGTGGTGGGCAGGTCAGAAGTCGTCGACGACCAGCGGTTCGGTGTCGCTGAACAATGTCGGCTCGTCGAGGTCAATGCTGTCAATGCTTTGCAAGTTCTTGATCGCCTGACGGAAGTAGGACGGTTTGAGTTCTGCACCGATCCCGAACCGACCGTACTTCACCGATTCGAACACTTCAGAACCGACACCCATGAACGGCGTGAAGACACGCTCGCCAGGGTTGCTCCACAGTTGCAAGCACCGGTGGATCACGTCGAGTTGCAGCGGGTGCATGTGCTTCTCGTCCTCATCCTCTCGGCTTTCACGGAACGGAAGCACTCGACCGATACGGATGTCATCCCAAAATGCGGAAGCGTACTGCCGCCAAATCCAATGCGAGTAACGGTTCTCGATCTGCTTGCCGGTCCACCCTCGGTAGCGGTGGAGTTCCTGTGGGATTTCACGTTCACCGGCGTAGTCGAGTAACCCGACTGGATGTTCGATCGGGATCGGGTTTTCGCCTTTCTTGCGGAACACCAGCAGGTAGTCGGCTGACGCCACAGAGCATTTCGACGAGTCTTCGACGATGGTTTTGTGGGCGAGGTTCTTCGCCATCGTGCGATTCCGAACTGCGAGCGGTTCCTTCCAGATCGAGTATCTGGCGATGTAGTCGAACCCGAACCGCTCGTGCTGCCGGATGATGTCGCCAGGGAAATCGGTCAGGGCATCCTTCCCGCTGTTCCCTGTCGGCACGTCCATGCAGTGAACCGCCGTCATCCGGCCCGGCATCGTGATGCGTGCGAGTTCGGCGACGACGTAGTCGTAGTGCTCGAAGAACTCGTCATAGTTGCGTGCGTTGGACAGGTCTCGGTCGCTGGAGCTGTAGTGGTACAGACCTCCAAACGGTGGCGAGTACACCGACAGGTGGATCGACTGGTCGGGCAGTGCTCTCATCACATCCATGCAGTCGCCGTTGTATATGGCGAACTTGTCGGTGACGAGTTGGTCGGCTACGAGAGCCATGTGGGTACCTCCATTGGTTGTGTGAACTTGTTGTCGTTGTCGATGCGGATGGCGTCAGTCATGTGGCGCATCAAAGCGTCGAACATTTCGTCTGCCTGTTTTGCTTTGCGTTGCAGGTTCTCGAGGACCGCTTTGCCGCCTTCGGTGGTGACCACGTCGATGAGTACGTCACGTTGCTGACCGAATCTCCATGATCGTCGGATCGCCTGGTAGTACTGCTCGTAACTGTGACTCGGGAAGTAGGACATGCGGTTGCAGTGCTGCCAGTTGAGGCCCCACGCACCGATGATCGGTTTTGTCACCAGCACACGGATTTCGCCGTCGCTGAACGCTCGAAGCTTCTCCTCTTTCACGTCGACGCTGTCGGAGCCGGAAACTTCAACAGCTCCGTCGATCATGCGAGAGAGCAGTTTGCTTTCTTCGTTGAGGTGGCACCAGGCGACTGCCGAGTCGCAATCGACAAGGAGCCCCGCAGCGGTTTCGCATCGTTCGTTGATCGTTCTGCGTTGCTCTTCACGTTCTTCGTGGAGCCCGACTGCTGGGAGGTCGAACAGTCGATCGGGTCGAGGTGTGGTTGTTTCGACGACGGTGGTCCGATGCTGCAATGCGGGCAGGTCGAACCCTCCGTCGTCGAAACCGTAGTCACTCGGTTTGCGGATCGCTCTCGCCCACGACGACACCCATTTCCAGAACGGTTCGTGGGCGTGGCCCTTGAATCTCCAGCCGCCCTGCCCTCGATCTTGCCACCGACCACGGGTGTCGCTCGTTTTGTTCTTGTTGATGAAGAACCGGTTGAGCATGTCCATGTAGCCAAGGTGCCCGAGGGCTTCGCTGGATGTTCCGAGTTCGATGTAATCGTTCGGTGCTGCTGTGGCGGTGCCGAGCAGCCGGTACGGCATCAATCGGAGGAACTCCGTTACGACTGCTCGACGTTGCCCGTCGTATGCTTTGATCGCTGATGATTCGTCGCAGACCACGCCGGCGAACTGTGACGAGTCGAACTTGTCGAGACGCTCATAGTTCGTGATGGTGATCGGTGCAACGATCTCCCCGTCTCTGGATACGGCAGCTTCGATACCGAACTTGTCGGCTTCTTTTTGTGCCTGGAATCCGACTGCGAGAGGTGTCAGATAGAGGACCGGCTTGCCTGTGTGTAGGTGGACGTTTTGCGCCCACACCATCTCCATGAAGGTTTTGCCGAGTCCGCAGTCTGCGAACAGTCCCGCTCGACCTGTGCGGATCGACCAGTCGACGAGTAGTTGTTGGAAGTCGAACAGGCCGTCGGGCATGTAGACGGGCTCGAACCCGCCGACGCTTGCGAGGTGTTGTCGACTTGCGATGAAGTCTTCGAATGTCATGGGCAGTGGTCCAATCTCAGAAGTCGTCGAGGTCGGCGGCGGTCGGCTTCGCCACCTTCTCCGCTTTCGCCTTGAACAGTTTGGGTGCGCTGTAGCCCTTCCGTGACGGTTCGCCGTATTCGGTGAACTTGACCGTGATTTTCGGGTTGTCGCTGGGCTTGACGCCGGCGTCGGCGAGCGCCTGGCGCAGCACCTTCACCATGTTGCCTCGGACCCACAGGCTGTGATCGGCGCTGCCGTCACCATCAGTGTCGAGGTCAAACACGTAGACGTGCATCGGGTCGCCGTTCGACCAGGTTTTGACGGTGCCGTCGGGTGCGCGGTCTTCGAGTTTGCGTCCGTCGACGATCTGGCCGGAGATGGTGTCTCCGATCTCTGAGAACTTGACTGCGGGCAGGCTGGTGCCGCCGGAGGTGAAGTCGTCGATGTCGTTCATAGTTGTTGGTTCCTTTGGTGTGTTGGGGTTGGTTGGTTCATCTGGCGACGAGCCAGAGGTCTCGCAGGATTTCCTTGCCGGTGATCCTGAGTGCGTGTGCGTGGATGTGTCCAGGTTTCCACGGTGTGCCTGGTTGCGCAGGTTTGCCGCTCGGTCCGCAGCGGACACATTCGACGCTGTGCGTCTTGTCTGCGCATTTGGTCTTGATGTCGTCGTAGACGACACGGTACGGCGACGCCTTCTGCTTCATGGTGCATTCGGCGATGATGTGGACGATCATCTTCAACACCGGTGAGCCTTGCGCTGCGAGTTCGGTGGCGGTCATCCCTTTCCGTTTGCGTTCTGCTCGACCATGTCCGCAGTATTGCCAGAGTTGGCCGATGGTGCGCTCGAACGGTTCATCTGCGATGAGGGTGCGTGCGCTGCCAGTGCCTTCCCAATGGTGTGGTGTGGCGATTCTGGGATGTCCGAGGTGGCCGAGGAGGCGTGCGATGGCGTGTTCGCCGAGGCCGTGCGTGTTCTTCTGCCATGTGCGGATCGACTCGGGTACGACTCGCCGGTAGCAGCGTCGCATTTCGAGTGCGCAGACGTTCTCCGCTTTTTGGAGTGCGTCGGTGTAGGCGGCGTAGACGCTCGGGTCGACTCCGCCTCGTTCTGCACGGTTGTTCGCTGCGATGCGTTGTTGCATTGCGTCTTCGAACATTTCTGCCCAGATGCGGAGTTCCAACCAACCATCGCCAGCGCGAGAACCTTGGCTCTGCGTTAATCCATTTGCTGACGATGGTTGGTTGGAGAAGTTGCCGACGACGAGACGCCGGTGGGTTTCGCCTTGGTGATGGTCGTCGGCAGAAGGGTCGACCCTGACGGGAGGTGTATGGGTTTCGTGCAGAGTGTGGTCAGGGTCGAGAAGGTGCAACTCGGCGTTCCCCTCATGGTTTTCGTTTTCGGTTTGGCCGAGTTGCAGAGGGGTCGCATCCGACGTGCCTTCGCTGGGAGTCGGAGAGGTATTGGTCGGATGCGAGTTCATGATGCCACCGCCGGAACGTACACGTCGTCGAGGCAGACGGCGTTCGGGGTGGCTTCGATCTGTGCGATCCATTCCTGGTGACGTTCGATGTCACGGCTGATGCCGTTCACCAACGACTGCTGGAACTGGATGCGTGCAAGGTGGTCTTCGACGGTCATCTGTCCGATGACGACGTAGCCTCGCTCCCCACCGCAGTAGATGCGTTCAGAAAGCCAAGCGGCACGACCGACGACGGAGACGCATTGGGTTTCGTACTGCCCTTGGTCGTCGGTCGTGCCGGTCAGGTTCGCCACAGTTGCGTAACGTGCCATCCGTCGGCATTCGTCACGCACCACAGCGAAGAACAGTGAGCGGTAACGCTCAGGGAGTCGGATCGCAGCAAAGATCGCAGCGGTCGTGTCGGCAGGATCATCGCAACGATGCTGCTCGATCAGTTCGTGAAGGTCATTCATGTGGGCAGTGTCTCCTTGGTGTCACGCCTCGACGGTTGCGCCGAGGGAGATGGTTTGCCGCCAGGTGGCAGCCTGCTCGTCGTCGAGCAATCCGATTGCTGCGCCGAGCGGCAAGGTTGGCATGAGCACGGTGTCGTCGTCAAGGGCGACAGCGAGCAGATCTCGCATTCGGGTTTCGTGGTCGTCGGGCCAGCGGGTGAGCGCTTCGAAGATGCCGGCGGCGATCTCGCATCGGCGTCGTGACGGCATCTTTTGTACTCGGATCGGGAGGTCGGCGGCATGTGCTTCGGCGACGAGTTCACCCACGAGCGCTTTCTGACGCTCGTCAAGTTGTGCGAACGACATGCGGAGGTCGTCGAGCTGTTCGGCCCGCAGCGGGCCTTCTGCGGGTGCCTCCGTGGACGGTGCAGCCGGTTGCGCCTTCTTCCGTGGCTTCTTGGCTGGTGCAGGTTTGCCAGGATCAGGGTCGGCAAACGGGAACTCCAACGCTCGTTCGACAAGTTCAAGCGCTGGGATGATCTCGTCGATCTCTGCGTCTGTGTACGGCTCGACGTGTTTGGTGGGTGTGGCGATGTGTCGTGGCCAGGCTGCGACGACTCGTTGCCGGTCTTCGTCGACGAGTCGCCACACCCTGTCACGCAACCATTGGTCTCGCGGGTTGCGGATGTTGGGGAGCACGTCGATGAGGTCTTTGCGTGCTCGCATTCGGCGCACGGTCATGGCGAGGTCGACGAGGGTCGGGTCGAGGGTGAGCCGGTGGAGTTCGCACACACCTGAGCCTGGTTCGACGTGGATGATGATCGCCTGGTCTTGTCGCACCTCGGGCATCGGTTCACGCACGTCTTCGCTGCCGTCTGCGGCGCTGCCTTGGTTGTAGAGGTTGTCGGCGGTCGCGTAGATGCTCAACTGCACGGCGAAGCCGAGCGCACCGAACTTGACGCTGCTGCCGGTTTTGATGTCGGCGATGGTGCGCAACCCTGAGGCGTCTTCGAGGATGAGGTCGAAGGTGCCGGCGACACGATGTGTGTCGTGGACGACGATCCGTTCGTTCATGCCGTCGACGACGGTGAGCTGGTGTGCTTTGAGTGCGTCGCAGACAGCGTTCACATCGGCGATGTGTGCTGGAGGTGGGACGTAGCCTGGTTCGGTCCACCAGCGTTCGAGGATGCTGTGGAGGGCTGTGCCGAGGTCACGCCTGACTGTCGCACCACCTGCTTCTTTCGCTGCGCTGCAGATCCGGTTGAGTGCGTCTTTGTCGTCTTTGACTGTGTCGATCGTGGCGACGAGATCAGGGCGGCGGGCGAGCCCGATCGCTGTCATCCGTTCACCCCATGCCATCAGCGACGAGGTGTCATCGAGTGTTTTGGCGATGGTGGTGGCACGCGTGTAGCCCTGCGGTTTGCCGCCTTGCGGTGGCACGACGAGGTATCGGCCCCAGCGGTCTCGCCGGGTTTCGGATGTCATCAGATCGTCGTTCATCAGATGCGCCTCGCAGCGTCGGCGTGCGGATCGGTCTTGTCGATCGTCGTCGACATCAGCCAGCGGTTGAACTCACGCTTCAACTGTTTGATGGCGACACCTTCGGCGGCGTCGATTTCACCGTCGCTCCAGGAGCCTCGATAGGTGCGGTTCTGGGTGGTGAGCGCAACCCAGACTTCGCCGTTGTGGTGCTGGAAGATGCTGCGCTCCACCTCGATGTGGAGGTCGGCGGTGAGTTGGATCGTGGTCTTGTCTCTGGTTTTCATGGGCAGTTGCTTTCTGTGTTGGTGCTGGTCATTGCCATTGCGAGCGAGTCCGAACGTACTGCCTGACTGCGTCAACCTTGTCAGGATCGGTGGTCCAGTTGGCGAGGCGTTCTTCGTCGGTTTCGCACCAGGCGCACCAGGCGAAGGTGTGGTGAGCCAAGCAGACGGTGGTGCCAGGTTCGGGGCGTGGGATCTGCGAATCAGTCACGGCGATCCTCCCATTCTTTGATTCGTAAACGGATCAGGGTTTCCGTAGCCGCATACTCGTCGGCGTGTTCTGGTGCTCGACGTTGAACTTCGTCTGCCAACTCGTCGATGTGATGATTTTGCCAACAGCCGACTGACACTAAATGTCCGGTTGCTGTGCAGAAAACGGTGATCGTTTGATGTTCGCTGCCGATCGGCCCGATCATAAGGATGTCTCGCCGATGGTTGAGGTCAGCGTCGCCTGACACCTGGGCGTTGTCGTACACCTGAGCGTTGCCCGACACCCGAGCGTCGCCGAACACATGAGCGTTGTCGTACACCCGAGCGTTGCCCGACACCTGGGCGTTGTCGTACACCCAAGCGTCGCCGAACACATGAGCGTTGTCGTACACCCGAGCGTTGCCCGACACCTGGGCGTTGTCGTACACCCGAGCGTTGCCCGACACCTGGGCGTTGTCGTGCACCCAAGCGTTGTTGTACACCTGAGCGTTGCCCGACACCTGGGCGTTGTCGTACACCTGAGCGTTGTCGTACACATGAGCGTTGTCGTACACCCGAGCGTCATGAGCGATGTAGGCGCTGTTTTCAACGCATGCCGTGTTTTCGACGAGTCCTCCACCGTTCGGGTGACGATGCCAACCGTCAGGGATCTGCGAATCAGTCATCGGTTCGCTTCCAGCTTCTTGATGAGGTCGGCGGCGTGAGCGATCACGGAGCGGTCCTTGTTGCTCATCGTGAGGCCGGTGAACGGGTGTGCGAGCAACCGCAGTTGTGTCGGCATGTCGTCGACCTCGATCTCGGATGCGTCGCCCGTGGTGTGGGTGAGGTCTCGCAGGATGACAGCGCCCATCCCGTCGACGGTGAGTCGATGATCGGATGGCACCTCCAGCAGGTGATAGGTGCCGTCAGGGTGCAGCACGGTGACGATGATCCTCGAACGGTTCATGGCTTCTCCTCTTTCTTCATTGCTTTGCCTCCGCCGGCGTGACGGGTGCAGGTCGGTGGTGTGGTGACAGGCACCAGCACAGTGATCGTCTGCCCGCAGGCAGGGCAACGCCAAATGTCAGACATTGGATGCTCTCCGCAGACGACACCATTCGTCGAGCCTGACGACAGCGTAGAACTGGGATGCGTCGGTTGTCCCTCTCGGCTTGATGACGAGCACACCGTGTTCGGCGTGGTCGTTGGCGACCTCCACATCGAGTTCACGCATCCACGTTCCGAGTTCGATCTTCGCACCCGACTTCACCTCGACGACGGTGCCAGGCACACCGGCGACATCTCCACGATCGTGGATGCCGCCGAGACGCCGACGTTCAGCCATCGGCCACCAGGTGCGCAGAAACTCGACGACGAGGTTCTCAGCAGTGCGACCCTTGGCTTTGATCGAGGCGGGCTTCATCGTTCGAGTTCCTTGTCGCAACGTCGGATGATGCGACGCAAATCCTCTTGGCTGAGTGCGCTGATCCCGTGGCGTTCCATCTCGTCCAAGATGTTGGCGATGACGGTGCGCACCTGCTGCGGGCTTCGATGCTTCTTCGGGTTCACGGTTGCTCCTTACGGAAGAGTGGGATGATCTTGGCGAGCCGTTCGTGCTCTGTCGGCTTCGTGGTGCGGGCGCACAGGTGGGCGGGATGTGCGAACGAGCCAGGCGACGGGAACACCCGATCGCAGTTGAGGCAGCGGATGCGGTTCATCGCTTGAGCACCTTGCGTCCCTGCCACAACTCTCGGTTGTATCTGGCCCATTCGAGACGGCAAGCTTCGCACGGCTGTTCGCTGTTGCGGAGGTGTCGGCGGTAGGCGGCGATCGTGCCGCACGGCTTGATGGTCTTCGGCATCAGTCGATCTCCAGCGCTTCTTTGAGTCGGTCGAGTTCGGCGACGAAATGGATGAGAGCGTCAGCGTCGTTGAAATGGATCGACACTTCGAGGTTGCTGCCAGCGATCCGCAACGCCCACCACTCACGACCAGTCGTGTCGTAGTGATCGATGTGTGGGGTGGCGTCGTCGCCGTCGTGGACGAAGATTCGTGAGATGCGCATGTCAGGCGATCTCCTCTGCGTTCTTAGCGACCCATTGAGCGACGATGCGACGCACCATCACGGCGTTGATGCTGGTGCCTTCAAATCCGTCACGAGGATACGGATCGACCTTGGCGTATTCGCAGTAGCGCAGGTAGTCGGCGTAGGTGGGCTGGGCAGTTGCTCTGGTCATGTTGGTCTCCTTGGTTGTCGCCTGTCTCATCAGGTGCGGTGGGCGAGTTCCGCACGACCCGCCGCAGCGGGTTTCGACTGTCTCAGCGGGCCGCAATGAGAAGCGAACGCTGCTGGTCGCAGTAGCGGCGCTCCGCAGCGACCTCGAACTCTTCGCGGCTGCTGCAAAGCCGTCCAAGCCTTTCGGCGAGGGAGTCGGAAGCATCCTGTCGAGTGGAGGACTGGAAGCCAAGCTTGATGACACCGTATTCCTGGCGATCATCGTAGGTGTAGGCGCTCCACTTGCTGCTTCCGTAGGACTTCACGACCCAGCCGAGCCGAAGGCCGTTGCACTCGACGAAGTAGCCGCCCTGCTCACGCTTCGTGAACTTGATGGTCGTCTTGTCGTTGACGAGTTGGTTGAGTATGGCGGTGACTTCGGCGGGGCTGTGGACTGCGTTCCTTGTCATGTCATAGATTGAACTATCTCTATGACTCTATGTCAAGCACCTGAGGAAAAAAATCCGAGAAAATTCTCAGCGGACTTTCAGCGACGCACACCGATGACAGCCAGGCTGCGAGCACACGTTGTCGCAATGCTCACAACCCCACACATCGCTCAACTGTTTCGTGGTGATCGATTGGATCGGTCGGAGTGGTGTCGCACACCATCGGCAACGCTTCCCTCTCACACGCCTCTCCGATGCTGTGTGCGTCGAGGATCGGAATGTGTCGCACGCGAATACGCACCGCACGACAGGCAGCGGAAGCGTTCGTACGCCCTGGTGGCGGTGACGTGCATCCCTGCGTCTTCGAGGTCTTTGCTGCCACACGTCGAACATGCCGATACTCGCTGGTCGCGGAGCATGTTGATGTTCGGATGCGACGGCACCCAACCAACCAAACGATCGTAAATCTGCTCGGTAAGGCGCACGTCTTGGACGTTGTAGCGCTTCATCAGCCGCCAGGCTTTGTCGTCGCCGTCCATGCAACGCTGCCAGAGGTCCATGCCAGTGTGCGACACCTTCGCCCCGATCCCGAGTTCACGGGCGACGTGATCGAGTTTGTTCGACGGGAACCTGAAGCGCCGGCGCACCGTTTGGAGCAGGTCGACATCCTGCCAGGGTGTTGGCGCACCCAAACCAGCCAACACGAACTCACGTTGAAGGTGCTTGATGTCGAACGCTCTGTGGTTCCAGCCGACGACGATGTCGGCTTGATCGAGCACGGTCCATGCTCGACGCACCATCTCGTCGTGGCCGTCATGATGATCCGATGCGAACATGACCCGTTTGTCGTCATGCCATTTCGCAGCCCAGCACAGCACACCACCCTCGTCGACGATCTGGTTGATGCCGATGTGCTGATCGTGAAGACCCCACACATGGGCGGTGAGTGGTCTCGTCTCGATGTCGATCGTCAGTAGCCGTGGGAGACGATCAGCGAGAGCGTCCGCCAACGTCATTTGCCGCACCTGCACAGTCCTCGACGATGACGTTGGAGGCTGTGTGCTCCGATGTCATGCCCGAGCACTTGCAACGCTTCAGCGAGTTTCGTAGCAGGGATCGTCGGATCGTCAATCGCCGCGAGAAGCGTCTGCCTGTCTTCGGGTTGCAGTTCCGGGAGGAGGATCGCCACCCAACAGTTCGTGCCAGGTGTGCGACGGATGTCAGACAGCAGGTCGGCGAGATTCATCTCGCCTCCTCTCTCAGCGGGTTCGCCCGAACCTGTCGTCGCTCGGATCGAGCCAGGTGATGATCAGCGGCAGAACAGAAGCGGTGCCGGCGGCGAGCCAGGTGCGTGCCTCGTCGATGCCAACACCGAACACGTCTGCGCCGTCAGCGAGAAACAGTCCGAAGATGGTGGCGAGGAAAACCTTGAGCCAGGACTTGAGTGCAGCGTTCATCAGCGATCCTTCTTCCAATGGTCTTCGAGGTGGGCGAACAGACGCTCGTCAACCTTGTCGACCTTGCCGTCGATCTGGTCGACTTTGCCGTCGATCTTGTGGAGCAGTTCCGAGTTGCGGTTGTGGTCTCGGTTGTTCTCTCGTCGGGTGCGTTCGATCATCGCTGCGAGAATCCCGCCAGGTGCAAGTAGTGCGAGCACGATGGTCAACGTGTTGCCGTTCACGACGCAACCGCCTGAAGGTCGACGATCAGGTGAGCGGATGCGGAAACGTAAACCCCGATCATCCCGTTGCCACCGCACGCCACCCACGAGGTGTTGCACACTGCTTGTCCTGGCGGCGGGAAGTTGACGTTCGAGGTCGCAGGCTTACCGGTCGCCGGGTTGAACGCCGAACAGAAACCACCCTTCGCAGGATTGACGATCGTGATGTTCACAAACGCAGCCTTCGGTGAACCAGGGATCTGGACGTAGATCGTCTCACCATCTTTCGGCTGTCGTGTCTGGCGAGTGTCGAGCAGGCGTTGCGGTGGATCGACGAGACGCATGGTCATCTCCGGTGTGAGAGGTGGAATCGGTTGAGGACGGAACGTGCCGTTCTGCACCTGGGCGTAGAGCCCAGCGCCAGGGCAGGCGGTGGCTCGCACGTCACGATGCCCGACGACTCGCAGGGTGCGTCCCGCTCGCTGCTCGCAGTAGGCGACGACACGCCTCACCGAGTCGATCATCGCCTGGTTCGCAGGCTCGGCACCGTTGACAAGACACAGGATTGCCGGTCCTCGAGAGTTGCTGTCAGTGTTGCCGTTGGCGGCGCACATGTAGTCGTCGCCACGAATCTCCCAGATGCGACCCGCCCGATCGACTTCCCAGTTGTAGCCATAGCTGTAGCCACGGCTGGTGACGTACGATCGCTGCGACTGACGCAACTTGGCGAGGACGCCGTCGTAGTCCTCCGGCGTGGACGGCGCAGCGGTGTAATGAATCACCACATACTCGGCTTTCGACCACGGCTGCGGACCGGAGTTCGTGTGCGCACCGACACGCCAGCCTGGCTCCTCCCACACGGCACGATCGATCAGATCGTAGAGCACCGCCATGCCCGCCATCATAGCGATCTGCCTCTAACGCAGACGTGCAGCGATCAGCAACAACAGCAGACCGACAGTGAGCTGCATAGCAGAAATGAACCAGATCACAGACGGTTCCCTTCGCACGAATACGGCGGAGTCCACGGACCTCGACCGCACACCTCGAACAGCGTGATGCAAGCATCCACCCAACCAAGAGAGTGCAAATCTTGACGTGTGGTCATCCCATGCAAAGCGAGCAGCCAACCGCCAGGACCGAACTCCTTGCCGCCGAACCAGCCTGGCCGGTTGTGAATCGGGTTGATCTGGCAGATGCCGCTATCACCTGTCGACTCGTTCAGCATGTCAGTCCCACAACCAGTTTCCCTGGCGAGGATGCCATCGTCGACGAAGAACTGTTGCGCTGCGATCGACGCACCACGCCAAGCGAACACTGCCCGCCACGACTCACAGTCGGCAGCAACACCGACAGGCTCGACGACAGGCGCAGGGATCGTCGTCGACACCTCCACCTGCACCGCCACACCACGCTCAACACTTGACGTGTCGGAGGTGTCTGCGACACCTGGCGAGGAGGGCACCGGTGGAGCCACCTCCGACACGCTCTCACGCATCTCCAGGATGCGATCCTCACTCCGTTCCAACACCCACATCCCTGACAGGGTGGTGGCAGCAGCAAACAACAACTTGATCAACGTGTGCATGATTCATTCCTCCTGGCGGACCACCGTAGTCGGTGTCACAGGCGGATGCAACAACCTGAGGTCACACTGTCGTGCGATACCACATCTCGATCGAGAGCTTGTCGTTCGTGTTCCAAGTGAACGGGACAGTAGAGGACAAATCGGTTGACGACAGGTAGGTGGTGCTCGAGTTGTAGACGCGCACGGTCGACGTCGTGGAGTTGAGACGGAACAGGGTGCCCCAGTAGTCGGTGCCGGTGTTGTCCTCGCACAGCACGTTGCCTTGTGAGAACTCGCTGAAGTAGTTGTCGGAGGCGACTGGCGGCTCAAAGGTCACAGAGCCGGTGATCGCAGTCGTCGACCCGAACTGGAGATACAACTTCACGAACACGATCTCGTTGAGCTTCAAATATTTGTAGATCGTCGTCGGAGCGTTACCTTCGGTGAGACCGGACCAGTTCGGTGTGAAGTCCTGCCAAGTGCCGATCTCGTTCAAATCCTGAGCAGTCAAAACCTGCCCACTTGTGAAACTGCCAAGCGCTGTCATCGCTGCTCCTAGATGTAAGTGTCAATACCGAGTCTATTGCTGTCCAGCACACCGAAATCTGCGGAGTTCAGGACGAACGGCGCATACTGCACAGCAGGCACCAGATCAAGCGTGATCGACCACCTATCTGGCAGCACTTCCAACCGTCTACCGACAATCAAATGATGATCAGTCAAACTCGACGACGCACCAGTCGGAGTCCTCGTCAACTCGACCAACTGCCAGAACCCTGTCGTCACATCAAGCAGCAGTTCAATCTCCGTGTCATCGACAGCGTCCGCTTGACCGCCAACAATTCTCACCGACAGAGGAGACAACCTGACATCGCCGAGACGGTTCACGATGTTCCCAGCCGCAGTGCGCATCCCGGCACGAATGCCGAGTGGCGTCAACGTGTCATCGTCATACCGGCAAGTGGTTGACGTTGCCTGATACTGCTGTGCTCCATACGTTTCGATGCTCGAACTGTTCAACGCTTCGATCTCGTTCGTAGAAATCAGCGAAGTCATGATCGCCCAGTTCGCCAAATGTCGAGACTCGTAACCAACCTGCAAGTCAGAGAAACGGAAATCCGACGAAGCGCCAGCAGTCTTCGCATCGATCAACGTGAACTGGTGTGCTCCAGCATCGACACGCAACATGTTGTCGCTGATCGTCTGGAATCCATAGGTTGTCGTTCCTGAAGCATCAACGATCACTGTCGGCCATGACGCAGCCAACGTCGACGACATGATGTTTGTCGTCAACACATCAGCGATCGTCTGTCCAGTCTGCGACGCTGTGCCACGAAGCAGCACACCACCAGACGAAAGAGCGGTACCACTCACATCGCTGTCAGAGTTGCCGAGTCGGGGCAACGGCACAACCTGGAACCCGTACAACTCGGAAAGCACGCTGATGATCGTGTCGGCAGCGCTCGCCTCAGAGAACACAAACGATGACCAGTCGGCGGGCGCACGACCGGCGATCGTGCAACCATCCACCGCCGTCAACGTCACCATGCTCTTCACACCATCATCGTCAATCTCGAAATCGTCGACAATCCCAGCGAACACCGTCACATAACCTGAGCCTGTTGCGTCAGCCTCCAACCAGACACCGCTAGCAAACCAATCGAAATCTTTGTATGTGCCAGTTCCGCCGGCTGCTGCCGGAGTCAACGCACCGTCGACGTTGTGGAGTGTGAACGTCGCCGAATGTGTAGATGGTCTCAGCAACTCGATCGGCTGAGACACGCTGCATCCAGCGGTCCAATCAGAGAAGTCGGTCGGCGAAGTGATATCTCCGATGCGGAGACGCCAGGTGGTCACCGTCGCACCTTCGCTGTCGTCGGCACTGACAATGTGCCGGTCCGTCGAGCTTGCCGTTGCAACGCACGCACCACATCATCACCGTTCGATCCCGCAGGCAAGTTGATCGTGACATGCATCGCACCACCCATCCCTGACGGGAGCGGCGACGCACCAGGCATCTGCGACAAAGGAACGACCATCTCCGGGCCACGCTCACCGATCAGCGACAACGTCGGCTGTGTCACCAAACCGCCGTACGCGCCGACACCGATCGGGCCCGTACCCAACGACGGAATGTTCGGAGCGGGCGCAGTGATCTCACGCAACGTGCCCATCGCCAAATAGCCGGCGATCGCAGCCGTCTCCGGTGTCATCATGAACTCCAACGGAGCGACAACACCCAACGCCAGATTGTGCAGACGCACCTCCAACGCATCCAGATCCCGAGTCTCAAACTCCTGCCTGATCTCCGTCACCACCTCGTCAGGCAACCCGTCCAACTGACCTGCCAACTCCAACGCCTGCAGATAGCTGTCACGGAGTCCGTCCTCAAACTCTTTCACCTTCTCATCGGCATCAACAGCGCCATCGCTCGCAGCGACGAACGCCTCCATCGCCAACTCACGCAACTCGTCGAAATCCTCGGCGATGTCGGCAACATCCTGCTCGCGTGTGATGCGGGCGATCTCCTCATCCCACACCGACACGAACTCGATCAGTTCATCCTTCGAATCCTCGACCGCATCCTTCAACTCATCGAAACCAGACGCACCGTAACGAGCGCTCCAGTACGAGCGCTCCTGCGCCTCGGCGGCCTCCTCGATCCGTTTCGTCTGCTCGACGAACACCAGATTCGACAGGTGCAACACATCGACGAGATCGGAGTTCGCACCGACATTGTCGGCGACCAACTCTTGGATCTCTGCCAACGATGAACGACCCTCCAGCAGCGTGTAGTCGAACTGCTTGAACAGATCCTCAGCGTTCTGCACCGAGTTGGCGTAACGGAAATTCTCACGGGCACCAGCGTCGAACACTGAGCGCAGATTGCGTCCGATGTTCGTGCCCAACTCTTCGATCGCTAGGACGTTCCCGATGAAATCGACGACACCCAACTTCTCGGCGACATCCAACATGTCGAGCAGTGCGCCTGTGAAATCGTTGGCGATCGGCAGCAGCTTCTCGCCGAGTTCTGCCTGAGCATTCTCGAACTCGGCGTTCAGAATCCGTTGCTGGTTCGCCAACGAATCAGACGTGTTAGCGAAGTCGCCGGCGACCTTCTCCGTCGACCTCATCAACAGGCCGTAGCGTGCCTGGACTTTGATCGACTCAGTCAGCTCACCCTTGTTACGGATCAGTCCCGTTTCGAGCGCATACAACTCGACCGCAGCCGCCGACAGATCGACACCAAACTTGCGGATCGGTTCTGTCTCCCCAGCCAACGAAGACTGGAACACCTGCGCCGCTTCGGCCACATCGAGGTTCATCACCGAAGCGAAGTCTGCGATGCGCACCGTCAGATCGTCAGTCACAGCGGCGACATCACCACCGAAACCTGCGATCTGCTGCGTGAACCCTGAGAACTGAACTGCGAACGAGTTGAATTCCGACGCAGACAAACCGACTGTCGTTGCAGCAGCCTCACTCAAACTGAGGATGCCGTCAGCCGCATCACCGAACGTGACGTTGACAGCGTTCGCCGACTCCGCCAGATCGGACGCTGCACCGATCGAATCTTTCGCAAACTGTCCAACCTTCGCAGCAGCGAACACCGCCGCCGCCTTGCCTGCCAGCTTCTTGAATTCGCCAGCGAGACCTTCCGCTTCTTTCTGTGCCTCGATGAAACCTTTGGGGTTGAACTCCGAGATGACCGATACCGAGATGCCTTTTGGTTTTGCCATCAGCTAATCCTGTTCTGAATGTCGGCAGTCACACGATCGATCACACGAACGAACCGTTCACTCACGACACTGCGGGTAGCAGCGATCGCAGGGAAGATCGTACGGCTGTGCTTGGAGCCTCGGATGTAACCGAACCGTGGCAGATTGTCGACGAACGCACGTCCACGCCCGACACGTCCACGGGCATCAACATACTTCCCGGTGCGACCAGCCCAGTCGTAAAGCATCCCGGCAGGACTCGATTGGAACGCACGGATGATTTCCCACTGGTGCTTCGACTTGTAGTAACTGCCACCAGCACGAATCGACACACCCTTCGCCACCTTGCCGGTATCCCAGCCGAGACGACCGCCACGGCTCCACCCCGACAACGGAGCGTTACCACCACCACCGAGATACACCGAAGACGAAGCGGCGATGCGGATGTTGCGCTGCGCCTCAACGACGATCGGATGCGCCGCCGCTTTCATCTGCGCCTGACTCTTCGCCACCAGCTTCGGCTCGAACTTACGCACCTCACGGAACACCTCACGCACACCGGTGACGTTCGTGACAATGCCGACATCGCTCATCGTTTCGCCTGCTTCGCACGCTCGTTCAACACGTCGACCATCGTCTCAATCATGCCACACGGAGCGTCGAGCAGATCGTTCGGTGCGATCCCAGTCGTCACCGACAACTGGGCGACAAGATGCGTCAAACTGTTTCGTCGAAAGGGATGCGCTCCACCTCAATATCGACACCGAGCACATCCTCCAGCCACGAATCAAACGGCTTGACGACGACGCCAGCCTGCTTCTCAGCTTCCCAAGCGAGCCAATAGGTGTGCTCGTTCTTCTGCTCTTTCGCAAAAGCCTGAGACAGTCCCGACTTGAAATGGCGCTCGAACGCCACAATGGTGCGAGGGCTCACGTCGTAGGTCGCTTTCGTGCCGTCAGTCTTGACGACACGCACCTTCCACAGTGCGATCATGGGCAGTACCTTTCGGTCAGGAGGTGGAGGTGGTGATCGCACCCGAGATTGGCCAGGTGACCGACGCCGAAGCGAGATCGCCGACAGCGCCATTCAGCAACGGCCATTCGGTGACGAGGATCGTCGCCGAGAAGGCAGGGTTCGTCGCTGAGGTGGTGTCATTCACCGGCTTCACCGACACCGTCGAGGTTGAACCGACAAGCGGAGCGATCGTGGCATGAACCTCACCCGAAGCGAAGTCTTCGTGGAAGTCGAGCGAGATCGAATGATCGCCGAGACCGGCGATTCGGGTGACGGCGCTGTCACCGAACGCCGTCGTGGCGACCTCGGCGTAGCTTTCGGTGATCGTCACCGAGGCAATGTGGTCACTCAGGTCCACCCCGCCTACTGTGATGGATGGCGACAACAGGACGAATTTGCTCACTGCTCTGTCTCCTCGACGGCAGCGCCGTCATCGTTGGATGCTTTCTTGGTTTGGGCAGTTGAGACTTTGACGATATGGCCGGCGGCGATCAAATGATCGATGTTCGCATCTGCGAGATCGTCGACGGTGAGATGCGAGCCAGGCCAATAGCCGCACACCCTCCGAGGACCGACGACTTCGTAGATCATCACGGATGAATCCTACAACGAAAGTCGACCGCCAAGTAGTCACCATCGCCTTGACTGATCATCCTCATGTTCTGCGCCGTGTCGACCACGCAGGTTTGCACTCGACCGCCAAGGCTCAGATCACCTTCGATCGCAGCACGCACCGAACGAGAACCAGAATAAGAACAGAACTCGTAGAGCGACTTCTGCGCTGCTCTGCCTGCGACACGACCGACAATGACGGTCACCGTCCACTCTGTCTCCGCATCACCACCGGCAAACGCACCGTGGAAATTCACTGACTCCGGCATGACGAACGCACACGGAACAGCGAACGAATCAGGCACATGATCGAACACCCGCAACCCGTCGATCGTTCCGAGACGAGCCTCCAACCCGTCAGCCATCTGGGCGAGCGTCGCAGCCATCAAGCCACCAGCACAGTCTCTTTGCGGAACGGCGCGAGCAGCGAAGCAGCGACAGGATGCAAAGCCTGACGCAAACGCATGATGCCGATATCACCAAACCCTGCAATACCGAGCGGAGCCTCAGCGCTCTTGTAGAGCGAGGTCGCTTGAATCTGCGCTGCTTGCACCACCGACGACGGGAGATAGTCGACGACGGTTGCGTCGCTCGTCTTCCAGCCCCAACGTGCAGTGATCTCCACCACCGCACGCCCGTATTCCAACGGCCACTCCCGAGACTCGACAGCACGCAGCGAGGTATACGGCCAAGGCTGTCCAGACAAACGCCCGTTCAACGGTTCCAACTGGTAGTCGGTCGACGCCCATGTCGTCTCGAACACGCCGTCGTCATCCTCGTCGGTCTTCACGACAAGATCGGTTGTCGTCGAGATGTCATCCACCTGGACGATCCACGGAGTGCCCGCAACGAACACTCTCGGTGTCGCTGTCGTGTCGGCGATGAACTGCCTGTCGCAATGCGCCTGAATCATCGAGGTCGCCGCATCACACGCCATGATCAGCCGAGCGTCATCCTCCGCGTCTGTGAAAGCAATGCCCAGCAAATCCTTGAGTGATTGCGGTTCGATCAGACGAGTGACAGCCACGACATCATCCTACTCTCACACCCGCTCCGGCTGCTTGAACCACACCACATGGAGAACGCACGCCAACAGCAACCATTCGACAGGGATCGTCTCCGCAGCCGCCAGCGCCATGACCGGACCTGCACCATGCGCCACCAGACGTACCGTGTCCGTCGCTACGAGCAGTTGTAGATGCGCCACCACCAGAACGGCGAACAACGTCCACGACGGATCGACGAGCGCCGCCAACGTCACACCCCACGGAGCGACCAATAACCAACCGTCACGCCATCGACCACGATGAAACATCAGCGCTGACTTCACAGGATGATCGGCGATGAACTGTCCTTTCGGCCCTGTCGGATCAGGGCCAGGCTTCCGCACCACCCCGATCGCCGCAGGGACGATCAACGCCACCAGCGCTACCGGAGACCAGGCGAACAACGCAGCCCACACCGGAGCGGACTCCTTCACGCCGGCGGCGATCAACCACAACGACAACGCCATCCACCACACGCCCGCCTCGAACGCTGCGACACCACACAGGACAAAACCTGTTGCCACAATGTCCACGCCGACAGGTGTCACCACATGCGGTCCGAGGATGCCAGGCAGCCCGAGAAGCAGCACTGTCGCAGCGGCAGCGACACGCCAATCGGCACGCTGCACCACCCACCCGAACATCCCTGCGCCAGTCAGCAACCATCCGCCAACACACACAATCCACCAGCGTCGCTCATCCTGACCGCACACCCACGGCAGAAGACGACGCAACACAAACGGGCGAGGCACCACACCACCACCGGCGAGATGCCAATACCGAGCAGCGTCAGGGCCAGACATGCTCAATCACCGATCACTTCCATGCGGTCATACACACGCTCGTCGAGCCACAGCGACTTGTAGTGCGTCGTCTTCACACCGGTGTGAACATGGATCGGAATTTCACATGCATTCGCTCTCATGCAGAACGACAGATCCTCGGAGATCCACGACTGCGACGACTGATTGAACACAGGGCTATACCACGACGGTCCGTACTGCTGCTCGATCCGTTGGAACGCAGACTTGTGAATCAGGATGAACGCCGAACCTGTCGCCGCCACCTGATGCATCGTGTCCCGTGGATAGTCACGCTCCACACGGAAACCCGACACACCATCCACCTGATGCCATTGGAAGACAGTCGGTGCAGGTTGGACGAGATACCCGCCGACACCATCCATCTCAACCTCGCGCATCATGAAACACAAACCGCCGACGATCGGAGCGTCAACAGGATCGGCGACCGCCATCAAATCATCGAGCGCTTTCGCCTCGAACCCCATATCGGTATCAGTCCACAACATCCAATCGCAGTGCGGCATGTCATGTGTGAATCCGCGTGCGGTGTCATTGCGTGCTGCGACGATCCCGCCAGTGCCATATTTCGTAGCCAACCACCCGCCACCGATCAACCGTTGATGGTGTGCCACATCGTGAGCGACCATCGCCATCAGCGACTGATGCCAACTGTGCGTCACCTCGGCGCCATGCACATAGGCGAGCGCCACCTTGTCCGACGAACCAGGCATCGGTCTTTGCGGCTTCTCCGCTCGACGCTGCTTCCGATTCACTGCAACGACTTCTTCGGACGACCAGGCCCACGACGCACCTCACCAGGTGCAGCAGACGCCTGCTCCACCGGCGCACGCCTCTCACCGTCGAGCGGACGAAACAGATCAGGACGATGGCGGACGAACGGATCGCTGGCATCCCACACCGTTCCCTCCTGGAGTCTGATCCGATTACCGGAACGATCACTCGTCACCAGCGTTGCGATTGCGACAACATGTGCCATTGGGCAGTCCTCTCATTCATGGGCAGACATTGGACAGAAGCTCCCCGCCTGCACTGCCCGAACAGGCGGGGAGCACCAACGACAATAGTCCGCTCATGTGGACGATCGTGTGGACACCATAGAACCGAAAGAGCCCGGGCAACGCTGCCCGGGCTCTTCCAGTTGTGGGGATCAGATGATCACTGGTTCTGCAGGAGACGGAACCCGAGATCGTTCACGCTGTCATAGCCGTGGCGGGCGTAGGCGAACCATCCACGCTGACCAGTCGGACGACCGTTCGTCGTGCCGAACAGATGCGGGATCAGCTCAAGGCTCATGCCCGCACGCTGGGCCACCAGGAAGTTCGAGAAGTCACCCACGACGAGGATGTTCGCAGCACCCGTCGTTCCCGTGAACTCGGGAGCATAGTCCGTCGTGCGGATCGGACGACCGAACAGCGTGCCGATGCCACCAGCCGCCAAGTCGACGGTGTAGTAGGCGCTGTCAGCACCAGCGGAGAACGCCCTGATCTCGTTCTCCACATCGGTGTTCATGATCCAGGTGGACGATGCCCGATAGCGCTCCGGCAGCGACTTCCAGACCTTCAACAGGTCGGGCCCGCCGAACGTACCATCGGTCGTCACGACGACCTCGACGTTCGTGTTCGCATCGAGTGCCGTGAAGATGCCAGTCGGCTGCGACGAGCCGGTGCCGTTGATCGTGCCGTTGGCGACCAAGTCGATGTAGCCCGAGTCGAGCAGACGACGCATCTCAGCGGCGAACGACGGATAGTCGGCACCAACCTCGATCGAGTAGGGCACGAAACCCCGAGCGGTGTAGACCGGCACCGTCGGCTGGGCGAGCGTCGGCGAATCGTCGCTGACCTCTGCACCCTCGCCGTCGTAGCTCCACGAAACACCAGCGGAGGAGACACCCTTCCACTCGTCAGTCGTGATCGTCACAACCCGAGCGAGGTCGAGGACCGGAGCGGCAGCAGCGCCCGAGGTGAGGATGATCGACGGGTCGATCAGCACCGGGATGCCGAAACCGCCTGCAGTGTCGACGCCTTCGCTCATCGCACGGAACTCGGTCATCGCCCGAGCCTCGTCAGCGGTGAACGCCGGAGCCGGGCTGGTGACAGCCTTCATGAACGCCGAACGGTAGTCGTCGTTCTCGGTGAGGATCATCCGCTTGGCGATCACCGAACCGTCGGTGAGAGCGTTGCGGGTGCGGAGCAGCGAGTCGACATGATCGCCGTTGCGGGCGGCGAGCTGCTTGCCGTCACGGTCGAGGATGGCGAGAGCAGCGTCACGCAGCTCCTGGCGGCTCGCCCGAGCAACGTCCAGCTCGGTGCTCGTCCGCTTCATCACCTCGGGCACGTCGTAGCCGGCGTGGCGCTCGGTGGTGGCGGCACGCACCTCGGCGATGCGAGCCTCACGGGCCTCAACAGCAGCGAGTTCAGCGGTGCGACCCTCGAACTCGGGGAGGAGTGCGTCCAATTCGACGTTCTCCTCGTCGGTGATCTGGTCCCGCTCGCTCAGTTCAACGATGCGGCTGCGAAGCTCATCAAGCTTCGCCTGGAGTTCCTTCTTGTTCATGGTGGTTCACGTCCTTCGTGAGAATGCCAGCGAGGGCCATGCGGGCCATGCGCTGTGCTCTGGTGGGATGTGAACCGTGATCCATGATCGAGGGCTCTTCTTGTGACCCGTGGATTTGCTCCGAGGAGTCACGCTTGTCATCTTCGGCGAGCGACCGGAGGTCGGTGCCTGATGCGAGAATAGCAGCGATCTCACCACGCACAGTGGGATCACTCAATGCGTCGAGTGCGGCACGGGAACGAACGCCAACGGAGGTCTGTTCGTAAGCGGGGAACACCACGGGCCCGACCTCGTACAACGCCACTTCACGGATGCTGCGTTCTTCCATGCCGTCCTGTCCTCGGCTCCACGTCTCATCCATGATGCGGAACCTGAAGCTCATGCCGGTGATACCACCGTCACGGATCGCATCTCGAACAGGCTGCACCAGCCAGTTGTCGGACAGGCGTGCCTTCACCCTGAGTCCGTGGTCGTCTTCGACGATGGAGGTGATGCGCCCGAGCGGGATGGAGCCGATCAGCGGGTGTGCGCCATGATCGAACTGGAGGATCGGCATCCGCTGTCCGAGGGTGCGCTTGAACGCGCCAGGCATGATGCGTTCGCGATATTCGCCGTACTGATCTTCGATGCTCGTCCATTCGTTGAAGACTGCGCCGTAGCCTTCGAGGGTCAGTCCGTCGTCTGCCCGCTCAACATCGAACGCCAACTGTCGCACGATGTCTTCGGTGTCTCGCTTGATGAGCGTGTCCATGTTGCGCTGCTCCTGCTGGATTTGTTCGGCTTTGCGTGCGAACCATTCACGGGCAGGTTCTGGATCGAGTGGGTTGATTCCCCACAAATAGTGTGCCACAGCACCAGCACCAGGCCATGCCTCGTCGCTGCTGTCCGAATTCTGCGCCGCCTCCAAATCGACAGCGTGGCGAGCACCCCAAGCGTTCGCCCGAATCACCTTGTCTTCGGAGATGAAACCGTCAGCCATCGAACGGGCTTCCCTCACCGTTTTGTCGGTGACACCATCACCACCGAAACCCTCCGCACGCAACTCCAGTCCACGGGCGGCAGCGTTCATGATGTACTCGGGCGGGTCGGTGTCCACCTGACGCAACACCTCCATGAGTGTGACGTTGCGTTCGCCGCCAGGCTCGATGCCTTCCTCAATGCTCAACGCAACCATCTGGTCGATCGCATCCTGCTTCGAGGTGTGACAGCCCATCACCTCGCCGTCATCCTTGACAGTCGCCCAGTTCGGACAGTCAGGAGAAGAGTCGGTGATGAAGTACGGCATCAGGGTTCTGGTGGGGTGGGCGGTGGGGTGGACGGCTGGCCGAGACCGGCCGCATACGTTTGGGCGATGTCGTCGCCGACCGGGGCACGCCAGTCGCTGGCGGTGACCTCGGTGACG
>Ga0208019_1000368_pt1 | contig 24781 bp, 49 predicted proteins | sample CB_VirMetaG_5_FD_184540 | JGI IMG/M metagenome (GOLD analysis project Ga0208019, IMG submission 184540) | Freshwater to marine saline gradient viral communities from Chesapeake Bay - CB_1508_1D Viral MetaG (SPAdes) (version 4) | ecosystem: Environmental > Aquatic > Marine > Coastal | place: USA... | reverse complement strand
CTGGACAGATTTATGAATCAAATCGTCCGCAGCGTGAAGCGAAGAAGGAAGCGATTCGCCGACTGACTGATGAAATCCTGAAGGAGACCAAGTAATGTGGTATGACGCATACGCTATGCACGGTGAGTGCGGCGAGATGGACTTTGATCCAGCATTCAAAAACGCATCGATGATGGAACAGCTGGGCAAGATTCTAGACTCCGAGTCCGCTCGTGAAGTTGTGGATCCTGCTAAGTTTAAACCTGTGAACACGGTGATCACTGATAATGGTCACGAGATTATGGTTCATCCGAAAGAAGCGAAGATGATCCGTGATGCTATTTTTAATATGGACTCTCCTCGTCGTTTGGAGATCATCAAAAAAATTCAGACGACAGAGGGGTTGACAAAAGTACTGGATTCAATTAGAATTTGATTTGAGGATATATGATGAATGTGAGTGAAATGTTGCCGATGATCGGCAAGGGTATTTCGGTTCTTCTGGCTGTGTATTTTGCGTACAAGATGTGGACAGAGGGTCGGAGTGGAAACGAACAACTTGGTTTGTTATACTTTATCGCCGCTGTGGTGGTATTGTCATGATGCATAATAAAGTGATTTTGACTGACGCTGATGGCGTCCTGCTTGACTGGGTATATGCCTTCGACATGTGGATGAAGAGGCATGGTTATAATGTAACAAACCCAAACGCATATAGTGTTGCGGTTCGTTACGAAACGAGTGATGGTAAGCGACTGGCAAAGATGTTCAACGAGTCTGCTTGGATTCGTAAGCTGCCTCCGCATAAGGATGCCATCAAGTATGTAAAGAAGTTACACGAAGAGCATGGGTATGTTTTCCATTGCATCAGTTCGCTGAGTGATGACGAATATAGTCAGCATCTGCGTACTAAAAACTTGCGTGAATTATTTGGCGATACAGTGTTCGAGCGTTATATCTATCTCGACACTGGTGCCGACAAGGATCAGGCTCTTGAGTTCTATCGTGACTCAGAGTGCTGGTGGGTTGAGGACAAACCAGAAAATGCGGAACTTGGTTTCCAAATGGGGTTGCGTCCTTTACTGATGGAACATGATCATAACTTGGATCATGTAAGTGAAAATGTCGATCGAGTCCGCAGCTGGAAAGAAATCTATGCTCGGATCGTTGGCTAATTTGTTTTTATTTTATTGAGGATATTATATCATGGCTACTAAGACTGTTGTTGCTTCTCAGGCTGATCGTGTACTGGCTGCTTTCAAGGCAGGCGAAGAACTGACTGCTAAGCAGATTCGTGCTCGCTTCAATGCGAAGAATCCGTACGAAGTCGTTCGTCAGGTTCGTCACCAGGGTTATGCGATCTATGCAAACGCAAAGACCAACTCTAAGGGTGAAACCAAGACTTTCTATCGTCTGGGCACTCCGTCTCGTGCGATGGTTGCCGCAGCATACGCTGCTGGTTTCGCTGCCTAATTTATCCCGCATAGGGTAAATAGGGAAACCGCTGAAGCTGATCTCGGTGGTTTCCTGACGGTGAATTAACACCGTGGTTGATCAGATATACTCATGTTGGCTGTCGGCATGAGAAGAATTCAAATCTCTTCGTTTCGATGCGTGGAGATAGGGCAGCCCAAATTCCGTCCTCGTAGCACAATGGATAGTGCAACAGCCTTCTAAGCTGTAGGTTGCTGGTTCGAGTCCAGCCGAGGGCACCAGTTGTAGCGATGGTCTAATGGCATGACGGTGGTCTCCAAAACCACAAGTTGAGGTTCGATTCCTTGTCGCTGCGCCAATTATAATAACAAGGATGTTATGAAACGATTGACGATTGATGCGAGAAAGGTTATAATTATTGCTCTGGGTGTGATTATTGGAAACGCATTTTTAAGGATTATCGGACTATGATTAATGAAGAATTAAAAGAGTTGCAGAAACCGAATTGCGCTATGGATTGCGGTGGGTTTTATACAGATTATGACGATCCAACTGGGGTTTATTCTCATGGCAAAGTAGAAGAAGTTCTGGTTGATCCAAGAGCAGATATGTTTATTAAAAGATTGCTTGCCTATATTGAAGACCAAAAGAAATTTGTTGAAGAACTTTCGTTGGCAGCAGTATATAATCCATCAAGAGAAGTTTAAGAATTTGCCGACATAGCACAATTGGTAGTGCAACTGCCTTGTAAGCAGTAGGTTGGGAGTTCGAGTCTCTCTGTCGGCACCAAATTAAATAAAGAAACAATAATGAAAAACTACAACTTTATTGGCAACATTGATGTTTCATATTATCAAAATTTGTTTTCGCATAAAAACGATTGGGAAAACATATATACCAAAAGAAGAAATTATGAATATGAGCAACATGTCAACACTAGTGTAATTCCTATTCTTTGGTCAAAAGATTCTTTAATTGCAAATAGAAATATTGTTGCGCCAAAAACAAGTTTTTTTGATTCGTATTATAATGAAGAGTTTTTCTTAGAACTAAAGAAAATATTAAATGCGTTTTACAATGGAGAGGGATATTTTGTTAGAATTTTATTTTCAAACTTAAATCCTAATTCTTCAATATTAAGTCACGCTGACTCTGGAGAAAGTCTTCTGTCAAATAACAGAATACATATACCAATTTTGACAAACAACAATGTAATATTTGTTGTAGATAATGAAGAAAAAAATATACAAACAGGCGAAATTGTTGAGATAAACAATTCTGCTGTACATAGCGTTCGTAATGAATCTTCAGAAAATAGAATACACTTAATTGTAGATTGGAATTCTAATTCCTCTTGAAAAAAAATATCTCTCTGTGGTGTAGTCTGGTAACATCCATGCTTTGGGAGCATGTGTCCGAGGTTCAAATCCTCGCAGGGAGACACAAAAGTCTTGTTGTCAAGACTTGAACTTTATAAATACTTGTATAGGAGGATTCTTATGCATTATTTAATTTATAAAGTAACAAACAAGATCAATGGCAAGTTCTATATTGGTTCGCATAAGACCAACGATCTTGATGACAACTATATGGGTTCTGGAAAGTATTTAAAACGCTCTATCGAAAAACATGGCGTTGAAAATTTTGAAAAACAAATTTTGTTTGTATTTGACAATCCAGAAGATATGTATGCTAAGGAAGCAGAAATTGTAAATGAAGATTTTCTTTCTGAAGAAAACACATATAATTTAAAGATTGGTGGGTTTGGCGGATTTGATTATATAAATTCAAATCCAGAAATATTTCTTACAGAAAACCGATTGTCATCTTTAATGACAAGAGCAGAGCAAACCGAAAGATGGTTAACGAAATACAATAGTGATGAAGAATTTAGAAATCGAGTCAAAGAAAATTTAAAACTTGCAAACAAAACTTCGAAGAAAAATAATCCCAAAGGAACTTTTTACGGAAAATCGCATAAAGAAAGTACAAAAAAACTTATGTCCGAAAAGGCAAAGGAAAGATTATCTGATCCAAGGAAAAATTCACAATATGGAACAATGTGGATTACTAATGGAAAAGAAAACAAAAAGATAAAAAGAGGCGATAATATTCCACAAGATTATATTGCAGGAAGAAAAATTGATTAAAACTCTCGTGATGAGTATAAAAGCGCACTGGTCGGAGCGAGCCTCGCCACCAGCTCATGTGGATAAACTGAGCATTTTATTTTTATTTTATTGGAGATAACATTATGTCAAAATGGCATGGCGGAAAAGGATCAAAACCCAGACCGATTTCCGATAGAAAACAATTTGAAGATAATTGGGATAAGATTTTCGGCAAGAAAGACAAAACCCCAGTAGAGCAGCTCGAAGAGCTGGACAAACAAATCAAGCAAAATCAATGACTTGCATTCCGTCTCCAATCTCGTAAGTCATTGATTTGTAAGGAGTTGCCCCTATTTCTTTCGTGCGCAGGGGCAACTCCCCCCACCAGCGTGCAGCTGCAACAAAAAGCTGCTAAGTCATTGATAGTCGGTCTGAATTTACCTTTCAAATCAGTAAGTTGCATCAGACCTTTCTCCCCCCACTTATGGGGTCATAAAAAATACCATCGCAAAAAGTTCCTCAGGGGACTTTACAACTGTCGCACGATCGGATATAATAGGTGCATAAATTGAGAAATGAGAGAAAAAAGGAGAGAAATATGTTGACTTACTTCACCATTCCAGTAAAACTGACAGTCAAAGATCGTCGTTACAAAAAGGGATATCGTTTTGAAACCACCAGCGTTCTGGCTCACTACAAAGATCGCTACAAAGAAGAAAATGCTATCGCCTGCATAGCAGCGACTTCTGGTAACATTGTTGAACTTGTATAAGAGAGAGTATATTATGTCTAAAATGGGTAATTTTGTATTTGATCTTCAAGAAATGATTGAAGAAAATGTGGGTGCGCCAAACGGTCTTTCGTTTGAGCAAATCGCTGAAAAGCTGGACTGCCCTGTTGAGTGGGTGTACAGTGAGTATGAATACATGCTGGAAGCTGCTGAGGCAGCATAAACTGAGTTTATGGGGTCATAAAGAATCCGAATTTTACTTTTGCCCCAGGATCGGATATAATAGGTGCATATTGAGAAAGGAGAGAGATATGTGGACTTATTCTGACGAACTTTATTCTGACCTTCACAAAGACGTGTTCGGTTGCCGTCCAGGGCAAAGTGCCTGGGACTACTGGATGTCTTTGGACGCTGGTCGGAAGCAAGACCAGTGGGACTATTTGGTTGACACTCTGCGTGAACAAGAAGCAGAGTTGCGTGAGTATCAGGCAAAGCAGATTGCTGCGCTTGAGTCTCGCATTGAGATGAATATCACGCTCGGTGCTGGCGATCGCAAGACCGCTCTGCGTTGGGTTCTTGATTCATTCGATCAGGATTCTTTGAAATACTATGGTGCTGAGCAGGTTGCTTATGACCTTGGTTTGCCGTATAATCATCCAGTGATCGCTGAGATGGATTCAATTTTGGAGGCAGCATGAATAATCCAGTTGCAAAAAACGCTGGCACTTTCAATAAGTCCGCAGTGATGCGTGACCGCAAGAAAGACGAAAAGCGTGGTTACACGAAACACAAATTCAATCCTGACGAGGTGTACAAGAACACCGTGTCTGGTCGTTTACACGAAGGTTGATATGAAGTATCTACAGGAAACTACTGATTGGTCGGATGCGTATGCTCGCATTCCCAATCACATTTACATATTTGACGGATCTTCTTGTGTGGGGTATATTAAAGAAGGCACGAAAGACAAGATTATGTTCAGCAAACCATCTCGAATCTTTTCTAAGAAAGGTCGCACATTCAAGGAGATCAAACTATGAATGATACAATCGAAGTAAGCTGGGAAGAGTATGATCAGTACATGATTGAGTCTGGTCAGTGGTTGACAGAACACGACTATTCGGCTATGATTGAGAATACTCACTTCAATGGTTATGCCGACGATGAGTTTGACGAGGGTTGTTAATGCACCAGTGGGAAGCAATGGTGGTGGTTACTTCTTCGGTCGCACCGAACGGCATCCCGACACGGATGACCTGCGCCGCAAAAAATTACCTAGAAGCTAGAGGTTACTTTGAAAAGTTTGGTCGCATCACCATGGGACCAAGGATGATTCAATGAGCGGATATTTGATTATGATTACTGGCACCATCTATTCGGTTGTCAGCATTGATCAATTCTTCAAGGGGAATATTCCTATGGGCATTGCATACTTCGCATATGCGCTATCCAATGTTGGTTTGTGGATGGCGGTGACCAAATGAAAATGTGGACAGGCAAGCACTATTGGGAAGGCGGATTCGAGAACGAGTTTGAGGTATTCCCAACCAGAAAAAATTTAAATTCTGAGATCAAACGATCAGCCGAACTATCTTGGGTTTGGCGCACCGTGATTACTGACGAAAAGGGCAATGTCATTTATGATGAGCAAAAAGAAACTCCAATGTCTTCGAAGGGAAAGGGAACTGGAGCAAGCAAGAAAGCTGAAAGCAAGAAAGCAGTTCGCAAAAAAGATGGGATTGCGGATGAATCCAAACGGCGAGTATGTCGCCCCCAAGATATCTAACGATCGTGAGTACAAACCAGCCGAAACCTATCGGCGAGAAACTGCTCATGTGCCGAGTTACTATGGCACAGGCAAAATGATGGTTGACAAAATTGAGCCGATGCGCTATACTGGAACACTGGTAAAGGGTATTGCTACAATGCACAAGTCCAACGCTGTACCTGTAATCTCGCAAGAACACGCTGAGGCAATTTCTAAGATGAGGAGAGGATAATGGCGTTTGAATGGCCAAGAATCCATAAGTGGGAAGACAATCTTTATAACACTGCAACTGAGTGGGTTGAGGAATATGTCCTTGAGCACTATAATGTTGAAGCGATCGAAGATTTGACTGAAGAGCAAATCGCTGAAGTACAAAAGTTTTGGGATGAAGAGTTGAATGAATACTCTCCTCTTTCAGCAGGTTTTTCTAATTTAATCAATTGGTGGGAGTCACAGTAATGGCGAATCATGTAAACACCTATGTAAATTTCAATCGTATTTCCGAAGCTGGACAGAAGCGTTTTGCCGAACTGTGCAGTCGTCTGGATGGTTGGGATAAAGAAGGGACATACTCCTTCAATATGCATGACATCTTTGGTCTGGAGGAATCTGAGGATGGTCCAGGGACATACAGCTGGAACATTGATAACATTGGTGCTAAGTGGTGCTACATGGAGGACTGTGGCGATCATGGATTCAGTACTGAGTCTGCTTGGTCGGTTCCTTTTGATGGCATTCAGTATATCTTCGAAGAAATTTATAAAGTAGATCCTGAACTGGTTGCTTCGATCACATACGAAGATGAGATGCCGAACTTTGTGGGTTGGTCAACTTGGAACAATGGTGGCTGGGACGAAGGACGTGAGTGGCAATGGGAAGAAATGCAAGAGCATATGCTTCAACAACACGAAGATCTTCGAGCTGAGTGGAACGAAGAAGATGAAGAATGGACTGACGAAGGACAAAGTCTAGCGTGGGATTACACTCGTGAATTTATTGACGAGGTTGTTTGGGGAACTTTGCAAGAAGAAGTAGATTACTATATTGAACACGAACATGACGATGAGGAATATACCGAAGGGGTTCGTAATGAGGTTTGAAGAATTCGTACTGCAGATGTGGTATCTCCACAAAGAAGAAGCATTGCTCTACGGTGAAGCACCAAAAACGCTTGACGATTACACAACATTTTATTATGATTGGCTGAAGCAAGAGTTTACGAAAGCCAACGGTATTATGCCCAATGAACATCTTCTATCTTCATAATGATCCAGTACAATGCGCTCAAGAACACTGCGACAAACATGTCGTCAAAATGATTATTGAATATGCACAACTTCTATCTACTACTCATCGTATTCTTGACGGCAATTGTGTACTTGGACACACTAAGTCGGGTCGATCGATTAAACGATTCACGCTTCCTGATTGGCGTGACGATACTCTTTACCTCGCTTCTCACATTAATCATCCTGATAATGTTTGGCTTCGTGAGTCCAGTGGCAATTACACATACCTGTACGAGTTGTTCGTAGCACTCTGCGAAGAATACACGCACCGCTACGGCAAAGTACACGCTACCGACTCCAAGTTGCGCACACTTCTTGCAACTGCACCAAAAAATATTCCTATTGGTCCAATGACCGAGCCACCGCAGGCAATGCCTGATCATTGTAAGCGTTCTGACGTGGTGGAGGCATACAAGAATTACTATATAACTGAAAAGAAGAACTTTGCTAAGTGGAAAAATCGGTCAACCCCAAAGTGGTTTGCTGATGCAATGGAGAACAACCTTGCCTTTGTATGATTTTTTGAACACCGAAACTGGTGAGCAGTTTTCAACATTTATGAAGATTTCTGAAAAGGAAACATTCCTTGAAGAGAATCCTCATGTCCAATCTCTTATCCTCGGCGCACCGTCTCTCGCTAGAGGAACAGGTAAAATGACCAACGATGCTGGCTGGAAAGAAAATCTTTCTCGCATCGCAGAAGCACATCCAAACTCTGCTCTCGCTGAAAAAGTGAATGGGGGCAGGACCTCTAAACAAGTGTTGGTTGATAAAGCAGTTAAGAAAGCTGGTTATGGGAAGAAGGGGTCTTATACTATGGAGGGACTATAACCATAACAACAGGAGACTCTATGTCTTACAATCTATCTGGCGGTAATATAGAAGACTTTGAATACTATATCGAAAAACACCAGAGAAAAAAGGAACGAAAAGAACGAAAACATACACAACAATCTGGTATGAAGCTGGAGGAAATTGAACCTCTAACATACACACAAAGAATGGCTTTTGAATCATACGGTTCTGGCAATCAAATCGTACTTCACGGTTGCGCTGGAACAGGAAAGACATTCCTTTCTCTTTATCTCGGCATTCGAGATGTTCTAGAAAAAGTTGATGGCAAACAAAAGGTCATTATTGTTCGTTCTGTTGTTCCAACAAGAGATATGGGGTTCCTTCCTGGGAACATAACCGAAAAGACTAAAGTATATGAAGCACCATACCGTGACCTGCTGGCAGGTATGTTTAACAGGGGAGATGCATATGACATCCTCAAAAACAAAGGAAAGATCGAGTTTGTCACCACTTCGTTTATTCGTGGTCAAACATGGGATGATGCTATCATCATGGTTGACGAGGCACAGAATCTCAGTTTCCAGGAACTCCATTCTGTCATCACACGTGTTGGTGAGAACTCTCGCATTATCCTATGCGGCGATGGTAAACAAGATGATCTCACTTCTGAACGATTTAAAGAATCGTCTGGACTCTCGCAGTTCTTAAATATCTTGACAAATATGGAATCTTTTGATATAATTAATTTCCAGACTGACGATATTGTCCGCAGTGGGCTAGTCCGTGAATACATTTTAGCATGCGAAAATTTGAACACAAAACAGATCTACAATTAGAAGAGTATCTAACAGAGGAGGGGAACGGTCGCCGTTTGTATGTTACACCTGAAGGCAAGTTCCCCTCCATTACTACTGTTCTTGGTGTTCTTTCTCGTGCTGGAATTGCTGAGTGGCGCAAGCGAGTTGGTGAGACCGAAGCAAATCGTATATCTACCCAAGCTGCCCGCAGAGGTACTAACGTGCATCAAATGTGCGAGGACTACCTCAACAACGAACTTGATGTAAAGAAGTTCCTGCCACACGAGCGTGAGATGTTTAGCGGCATCAAACGAGTGTTGGATGAACACGTCGGTCTTGTTTATATGCAGGAGAAACCGTTGTACTCTGCATACTTGGGCGTGGCTGGTCGAGTCGACTGTATCGCTGAGTTTGATGGAAGAGTCTCCGTCATCGACTTCAAAACGGCAGGCAAGCTGAAGAAAAAAGAATACATTCATTCTTACTTTCAACAGGCGTCGGCGTACTGTGTGATGTTTGAGGAGCGCACAGGCATACCTGTAGATAAGATCGTCATTATTATTGGCGTTGAGCACGAGGATGATGCTCAAGTGTTTATTGAAAAGCGTGACAACTGGATCAGTGATCTACAAGAAACGATTCGACTATATAACAACAGTTGAAATACTTTACGATAGAATAAAAAGAATCTAGAAAGTAGCGTATTTCAGGCGAAAACGAAAAAAAGAATGAAATAAGAAAAAAACGCTTGACTTTTATTCAAGCATTTAGTATAATACAATGTATGATGAGATAGGGGAAGCGATTCCCCTTTTCTTAGGATGTAAATATAAGGATTTAGTTATATGCTAAAACAAGTTTGCAAATACCCAGGACATCTAACAGTGTTTGTAATCGGTGCTGTAATGTATGTTGTAACGCTTGTAAATTTTCTTGGGGAAGTTCTTTGAGCGTATCGTTTGTACAACGGTTCGTTTGATTTTTACTACTTGACTTTTTTTATTCACTAAATACAGGAGAAATCTTATGAAAAAGACTATCGCAATCGCAGCTATCCTTGCTTCAACTTCATCTTTCGCTTTTTATGGCAATGATGGTGACAGCAATGTAAATGGCTACACCGATACTACAGCTGCTGGCTTTGGTAACGGTAATGCCTCTGGCACTGGTAAGTTCAGCATCGCAATTAATGCTGAAGGTTCCGCTAAGATGGACGGCACCTCTCACTTCGCTGGTGACAATGGTCTGTACGGTAATGGTTATCGTCAGCCATACTATGGTTATGCACCTTACCACGCACAGTAAGAAGTAACCAATACAACTCCGTTCACCATGGGGGTGGGCGGAGTTTTTTGCAAGTAAAAAGGAGTTAAAATGAAGAAAACTATTCTTGCAACCGCAGTACTCGCTGCTGCTATGTCTGCTCAAGCTGATGTTACCCTGTTCGGTAATGTTGAGCAGCGTTTGGAAAGCACCAATAGTGCTTGGAATGTAAATGGTGATGACAACTACTTTGGTGTTAAGGCAGTAGAAGATCTCGGTAACGGTGCTTCTGCATTCGCAGTATTGTCCATGGATCTGGGCACTGAAACTGGTTCAACTGCAACTGCTCGTGATCAGTATGTAGGTCTGTCCATGTCTGGTGTTACTGTTCAGGCAGGTCGTTTTAAGAATCTTGAGAAGTCTCAGGTTTCTGACACTGTTGATGCCTTCCATGGTACTTCTTTCACTTCCGACAACGCTGGTCGTGTAGATTCTGCCGTTGCCGTTATGGGTGAAGTTGGTGTTGTTCGTGTTGCTGGTTCAGTAATTGCTGACAACGCAGGCGAAGATAAGATGGACGCATACGAAGTCGCTGGTGGCATCGATGTTGGTCCAGCTGCCGTCACTGCATACTACAGCAAGAACAAGACCACTGATGCGGTAACTAAGGCAATTGCTGCCTCTGGTTCTGTTGGTGAGTTTAATCTTGGTGCAACTGCTGAGCGTTCTGACGCTGGTGTAGATACTTACACCGTTGTTGGTTCAACTTCTATCGGTGGCAACAACACTCTGACTGGTGGTTATGAAACTATCGAAAATGGTGTTGACACTTATGTTGTTGAAGTTGCTCACAACTTCTCTAAGAATGTAGCTGCTTATGTCAACTACAGCGACAATGATGCTGCTGGCGCAGATTCAACCACTATGGTTGGTCTGAACATGGCATTCTAAGTTTATTCTTAGAGCGATCAAAGGGGAGCTTCGGCTCCCTTTTTTATTTAATCAAATCTTAATAAAAGTTTAATGTATTCGTAATGCCTTTTTTTGATAATTTTATTAAATAATTATGAGGGGATGCCGTGGGGGCATTCCTTTTTGTATGTTTGGAGAAGATTAAATGGATTTAAAAAACTTTCTTGGTGCAATCGCAATGGTTGCTGCCTATGCTGTTTCAGCTAACGCTGCTGAACTTCCTTCTTATAACAAAGTATCTGGTGTTTCTGGTAATCTCAACTCAGTTGGTTCTGACACTCTCGCAAATCTAATGACCTTCTGGGCAGAAGAGTTTCGTAAGCAATATCCTAATGTAAATGTTGGTATTCAAGCAGCAGGTTCCTCTACTGCACCACCTGCGTTGACAGAAGGCACTTCTAATGTTGGACCAATGTCTCGTAAAATGAAGGATAAAGAACTACAAGCATTTGAGGCAAAGTATGGATATAAACCAACTGCTATTCCTGTTGCTATTGATGCGTTGGCAGTATTTGTCAGCAAAGACAACCCTGTTGAGGGATTGACCATTCCACAGGTTGATGCGATTTTCTCAAGCACAAGAAAGTGTGGTTATGATAAAGATGCTAAGACATGGGGTGATGTAGGTGTAACTGGCGCATTCGCTGATAAAACAATTCAGTTGTATGGTCGTAACTCTGTATCAGGCACTTATGGTTACTTCAAGAAGAAGGGGTTGTGTAAGGGTGACTACAAGAACAGCGTGAATGAACAGCCAGGTTCTGCGTCTGTGGTTCAGTCTGTTACTTCTTCTGTGAATGGTATCGGTTACTCGGGTATGGGTTATCAGACTTCTGGCGTAAAGGCAGTGCCACTTGCTAAGAAAGAAGGCGATGCGTTTATTCCAGCAACTCCAGAGAATGCACTGAATGGCAAATATCCTCTTAGTCGTTTCCTGTACATCTATGTCAACAAAGCACCTAACAAGCCACTTGACAAGATGACATATGAGTTTATTCGTATGGTTCTTTCAAAAGAGGGGCAGCATATTGTTGAGAAAGATGGTTATGTGCCACTGACTGCAGATATGGCTGATAAGATGATGAAGAAAATTCAGTAATCTCCTTCGCTGAATGTGATAAGGGGGACCGAAGTCCCCCTTTTTTTATGCCTGTCGTTCAATGTAGGTTGTTTTTATCTTCATCGGTTGAAAGTATTTTTCAACCACAGACTTCGCAATCTCAACATCATATGGTTTACAACTAAAGATATCTAGATAGAAGTCGCCGTTCTTGTCAACAAAGTGACCAGCGATGTTACTTGTCTCGATCAACTGAAGCAAACTATAACCAGCAGCATCTGGATTATGTGTAGCGAAATGTTCTACAACAGGTTCGCCCCATGCTTTCATATCAATTGCTTCGACCAATTCTTTGGCGAACGCACGAATGTTTGCCTCGTCACGCACCAGCGTTACGACACCCTTTGAACAGTCCATCATCAGATGGTATCCCCAGTATTCGTATGCCATATCAATACTCCAGATGTTCCATGAACAGGTTGTACTTATCTTCGATACACGAACTCAGTTCCCAATAATACTTGTTCTCTTCTGGGAATGTATGAATCGCAAAGTGAGATTCTCCCAACAGCCAGAGCGCAGTCCAGCCAAAAGGTTCAAATACATGATCAACAAAATTCAGTACAGTAAATCCTGAATCTCTCAATAGATCATTGAACTTGAATTCGATATCTGCATCGGTTGAAGTGCCAATTTCAATCCAACCTGATGCGTTCCACATCTTTGCTTCCATCTTCTGTATAGACCTCCAGTGCCAAAATGGCATGTAAATGAAAAAACACCTGCGTCTTTTCGCAGGTGTTGCATAGTGTATTTATAACAACTCTTAGAAAACACGCCAATATAAATATGGGAAAACACTATGGAGATGATGGATGTCAAGATTATTCGCTTTATTGCTGGGACTCACTCTGTCCGCATCAGTTTATGCGGTTGATCCCATTGTAACTGAATCCACTGCTGATAGTAATATCACTACAAGAGGCAGTATGGAAACCACCATCAAGCAGCCTCCTCCTTCAGCAATCTCCCCCCAGTTTAGTGCAGGCAGTAACAGCGACTTGTGTACTGTTGGTGTTGCTGGTGCAGTACAGACACAGATTCTTGGCATCAGTGCTGGTACAACCTTTACAGAGGAGAACTGCGTTCGACTCAAGAAAGCAAAGACGCTGTACGATATGGGAATGAAAGTTGCAGCAGTGTCCATTATGTGTCAGGACAAAGCAGTGTTTGAAGGTATGAGAATGGCTGGCACTCCTTGCCCATATGAAGGTAAGATTGGCGAGGAAGCGAAGTTGGCGTGGGAATCCCATGTTGAAACAACTAGAAAAGAATTAGAAGAATCGGATAAAGTAAATGTTGAAGAAGCTGCTACTTATGGTATCGGTGGTCTTGGTGCCTTGCTCCTCTTATTCTGAGAGCATTTCACCTTACTACGGATACACAGGCAATGCCGCTTCCAACGGTTTGGGTTGGAGCATGGATAACGTGTTCCCAGATCCTCCTGGGCTGGAGGTGAATGCAGTATTGTACAACTATACAATACAAAAGCAAGTACAAGATAGTGTCACAGTCCATGTGCAGAATGAAAATGCATTAGGAACTGGATACATCTTTAGAGAAACGGACGAATGGCGTCCTGGGTCATTGGGTGGCACTGAGATCAATAAAGTAATTGGTTTGCCAAACATTCATAGATCATATTGGGGGGATGGTTCGATTGAGGTTGAGGGCAACGGTTCGGTTACGGATCCAAGTGTGATCTACAGTTATAGAGTAGATCCTTGTTATGATCCGCAGTTTGATCCGAACTGTCCTGGGTATGAGCCATACATTCCAGACATTCCAGTTGTGGATGTTGATAGTTTGTATGATGCAACTGACAGTGATGCGAAAATTGCTGAGGCGTGTAGAGAAGGTAGCACTGATGTTAAGTGCGATTCTGTTACATACGAGAATAAAGAAGAGAAAGAGATAGACGAAACAGAAGAAGAAAAGGATAGCAAAGAGCGTTTAGAAAAAGCACTCGCCGCTGTTGACAACACTGCTTTGTTTGCTCAATCATTTGCTCAAGCGTCAATGCTTCAGTCAATGAACGCTGCTGTAAATATGGAATCATATACTGCCGCTACAATTGATGGCGGGCAGTATAAAGAAACAATTGTGTTGGATGGAGGACAACTCCAAGACAACAAACAAGGTCGTAGGATGAATATGTCCTCGCAAATATTGCATGACCGCATGATTGATCAGCAATATAATAGATAATGGCATTGTTATACAACAACAAAAAGGAGAACTCTAATGTTCAAGAAAACAATGCTTATTGCTGCTATGGGTGTCGCATCCTTTGGCGCATATGCTGAGAATGTGCCAATCAACGGTGAGGTTCAGTCACGCTGCGTGATCTCAACTGATACTCCAGGTGTTTATGGCAACCCTAATGCTTACACACTGACTACTGCTGCTGCAGATGGTGGCGTACAGCCTATCGTTCGTTTTGATGTAACTCTGGCGGATGCATACTATGCAGTAATCACTGCTCCAGAAGCATTTTCAACCAGTCCATCCCTTCCTGATGTTGTAACTTGGACAGGTGACACCGAAGTGTCTGCCGTTTCCGACGCTGCAAACATGGGTTCGTATGAAACCGACAAAGTTGAATATGGCATGACTGACAAGTATGATCTGACTGCTACTGGTTCCACATGGTTCACTACTGAATCTGTTGCAACGATGGGTGGTTCTAAAGCATTCCCAGGTGGCTCATACACAGCAATGGTTGTTGCGGAGTGTATCGCACAATAAAGGTTCACTATGAAAAAATACATTATGATTTTGATGATGGCGTTTGGTACTGCGGTTGCACATGAGATGACACCAACCTATCCTGAGTTGGAATCGTCTCATGTGAGTGGGATTTATAAGACAACCATGGAGATGTTTAACAAACGAAAGGATGTTGAATGGTACGAAATTGGAGTCTTTGATAATGAATGGAAACCAATTCCATTTGTCTCATCGTACAAGATTGTTCAACTGCAGTATCTTGGACATGTAAAGTTTGACATCTATATTCGTGCTGCTGATAAGAACAGAGCAACTTATATTTGCTCTAAATCAAAATTAAGAAAAGAAGATTCTACCAAAACGGCAGTATCCTCTAGAATATGTTCGAAGTTTAAGTGAGTAAAGTATGAAGAAACTTTGGTTTGTGTTAATGTGCTTTAGTGCCGCTGCATATGCAGACAGCAACTCACTTAATTTGCAGTTGCCATCTGCTGGCACAACATATGGTCAAGACAGTATTCGTACAAGTGACGGTCTGGACTGTAAGAACGCTATCGGTGGTGCAACGAACTTCGAGATTGGAATGACTGGTATCGTGGACAACTATCAAAGTCCATTTGGTAGCAGCAATCCAAATGTAGATACAACAAAGGACATCGGTGTGTATGCAAGAATTATCATACCACTTGATGCACCAAAAGAACGCATCAACTGCAACTCATTGTACGAACTTGAGTTGAGAAAGAAAAGACTGGAAGTGCTCAAACTACAAGAAGAACTTGAGACACTTAGAAAGTTAAGAGACGGTCAAGGGTTTGAAAACTAAGGAACCACTATGAGCGATAAAGACCTCGGACAAGAATTAGAAAACATCGAGGAAGGCATCGAGAATCTAAAGAACAAAGAGTTTAATCTCTTTGGAATGAAGATGACGCCAACAACAATCGGTATGGCAATTGCCGCACTCGGTTCTGTTCTTGGTGCATTGTATGGTGGCTTTACTATGTATCAAAAGGTGGAAGAAATTGCCAACCTTGATGTGGGTGCATATGAACAACAAATGCAGTTGATTGATCAGAAAATTGACAATCAGCAAAAGTTGTTAGAGTCGATTGAACAAAACCTTCGTGACACGAAGCAACTGACATATGACATCGAAAAGCGAGTCAATGACAAGGTTGTGTACTTCGAAGGAAAGATGGATAAGTTTGAAGGCAAAGTAGAAAAGACTCAGAAAGACTTAGAAGATAAAATCCAAAAAGCATTAGACAACCCACTAGCAAATTGAGGCATCAAATGAAATATATACTTATTGCTGCGGCAGCATTAACACTAGCAGGATGCAATCCTGACGACAATTATAATTACAGATATTTTTGTCAAGATCCAGCAAATCTGAATAGCGAATACTGCACATCAAACCAATGTGAGATTGATCGTGAATGTCCACATCATCTCTCACCTGTCAAGAAACTAAAGTGTGGAGATGAATAATGGAAGACAAGAAAGTTGAAAAACAGAAAGGCGAAAGAATGACCGAAGCAGAGCTGATGGCTCGTCTTAAATTCACCATCGGTATTATTCTTGGTCTTACTTTGTTTGGTATTGTGTTTGTTGTACTGTACAGTCTGATCTTTGTTGCTCAGCCACTGGATGCTATGAGTCCTATCGACCAGAAGTTCTTTGAATTGATTATTCCTCTCGCAACATTCTTGACTGGTACACTATCTGGTATTATGCTTGCTGGTAACGATAACAACCTCAAAGAAAAGGCACTGGACGCTGCCAACGAGAAGTAATCCTTAAGAGGTATTCCTTTATAGTCCTTGCTTCTTATGGAGGCAGGGAATATAATCTATAAATACCTTTGTAAATTACTAATGTATTGAGGAGTTTTCATGGCTGACAATTCAGGTTATACCAAACTCAATATCAATCGTCCAGAAGTCAATGATATTGCAACCCCAAACCTTGACGAACTAGAGCGTGGTCCTTGGCCATCGTTCGTTTCAGGACTTAAACGTCTCGCTCAGGGATCCCATGAAGGTGCTGCAATGGCGAAAGGTGTTGTCGGCACCCTTGAACAGTCATATGTAACACGAAAGGGTTACTGGAAGGGTGGGACCGTTGGTGTCGTTGGTTATGGTGGCGGCATCATTCCTCGTTTCACCGAACTAAAGAACTCTGATGGTTCTTACATGTATCCTGACGCTGTTGAATTCCATACGCTGCGTGTTCAACCACCAGCAGGTAATCACTATACATCTAAGATGATGCGTCAGTTGGTTGATACCTTTGAAGCAAATGGTGGATCTGGTCTGATCGCATTCCATGGTCAGTCTGGCGACATCATGATGCAAGGCGCAGACACTAAGCATGTTCAACAGATCTTCAACGAACTAAATGAAATTGGTTTTGATCTTGGTGGTGCTGGTCCTGCCGTTCGTACTGGTATGTCTTGCGTAGGTGGTGCTCGTTGCGAAATGAGTTTGCATAATGAAGCAAAAGCACACCGTCTTCTCGTTAATCAGTTCCTCGATGACATGCACCGTCCAGCGTTGCCTTACAAGTTTAAGGTCAAGGTGTCTGGTTGTCCAAATGACTGTATGAATGCAGTACACCGTTCTGACTTCGCAGTGATTGGTACTTGGCGTGATGATATTAAAATCAATCAGGACGCTTGGAAAGCAATGGTTGAAGATAAGGGTCGCAAGTATGTAATGGAAAACATTGTATCTCGCTGCCCAACACAAGCAATGAGTTTGGGGGACGACAATGGACTTACTGTTGACAACAGCAGTTGCGTACGCTGCATGCATTGCCTTAATGCAACTTCTCCACTTTCCGAGAAGTATGTCGGTCTCGGAGGCGATCCGATTCTGGCTCCTGGGGATGATCGTGGTGTCACCATTCTTGTTGGTGGTAAGCGCACCCTAAAGATTGGAGATTCAATGGGTACAGTGGTTGTTCCGTTCATGGAACTAAATACTGAAGAGGATTACGAAGCACTCGCTGATCTAGCACAAGAAACGCTAGACTTCTTTGCTGAGAATGCACTGGAGCATGAGCGTACTGGTGAGATGATCGAGCGTATCGGTCTTGTTAATTTCTTGGAGGGTGTTGGTTTGGATGTTGATCCAAATATGGTTAGTGAACCACGCCAGTCGTCTTATGTAAGAACAGACGGTTGGGATCAAGAAGCAGCCAAATGGTTTGAGCGTAAGGCTGGATGATAGACAAGCAACAATGCAAGATTCTGAAGCAAATGGTAGAAGAGCAGGGGTGGACGATAGTAGATGTTCGCACCGCTCACGAATTCTACCATGGGCATTTTCCTGGAGCGATTCACTGCGCACCTGAAGATCTTGCACGCCTAGACTCCTTCGGTAAGTATCTTCTCTATTGCCGCTCAGGTGCAAGATCTGAGACGGCAAAGAACTTCCTTCGCATGAAGGATATTGATGCCATCAACATTGGTGGTTATGATCAATTAAAAGAGTGCCTCGGCTCTAATTGATCCTTGACAAAAACCACAATCAGATATATACTAAGTCTTTCCAATAATGAAAGGGAGTTGCTTCTGTGCTCGAATATGTTGCCTCAATGCAGAATTATATCGTTTATCATGATACAGACAGAGGCAACTACAAAATACACAATGGCTTTAACATAATCGCCTATCCGAGTACAATCGAAGACGCATACAATAAGTTGCGGACATATACCAAATCTAGAGCATTAATCACCAAGTGTGAAGGATGCAATATTCCTAATTGTAATGATTGTGAGAGATACTAATGATCGATGTGATGACGAAAGACAAGTTCTCTATTATTATAGAGACCATGGTAAGAGATTACCGACTATCCTATCTTGATGCTATCGTACACTGGTGCGAAGAAAATGAAATGGAAGTTGAGACAGCTGCTAAGTTGGTCTCTCCATTGATCAAAGAAAAGATGATGGTTGAGTGTCAGAATTTAAACATCATCAAAGGTGGCTCCTGCGCTAAACTCCCTATTTGATGAGCGAAAACATGTCAGCGTTTGATGCATATCGCACTTATCTTGCGGTGCAGCAGCACTTTACTCGCAAGAACTATAACTTCTTCAAATACAACGGCAAAGTAAAAGTCAGCGAAGAAACTTTCCTCGGTCGCAAAGACCGATATTTCTTTGAGAAGATGTCACGCAAATTTAAGCGTGATGAGTTTATGGAGTTTATTGTATCCAACTACATCTCAGGTTCCGAGCATTGGATTGGTAATCTAATGTCAGGCGAGAATCTGATTACATTGAAGAAATGGAAGGCGAGGATTGACTCCTTGACTTATACCTTCAAAGAGGATATAATGTATCTAAATGATCAAGAGGAAAATCTTGATGTGGCGCTGAATCCATTGCTCGGTATGCATCCATTGCTATATCGTGCGTGGCTGAGGCAAAAGATTTCGTTGGAGACCATGGTCATTCTTGATGATTTGGTTGGTTATGGTAAAGTGTGGTCAAAGCACGGTGATAAAATGTTACAAGACCATGTGTTTCTGATGAATAAGTACAGACCGTTTCTAAACAACGCTGTACAAATTGAAAGTGCTAAGTTTCGTAAATTAGTGCTTGACATTTATGCTAGATCATAGTATAATTGTCTCTTATATTATGTGAATGTGGATACGAAGTTTATACAACGCAATACGAGGTAATACATATGTCTTTTGCATCTCTTAAAAAGTCCCGTGGCAATTCTCTGTCACGTCTAGTTCAAGAATCAAGCAAACTTACCAGCGGTCAGCAGCAGTCATCTGGTGCGGACGATCGTTTCTGGAAGCCAGAAGTGGACAAGTCTGGTAATGGTTATGCCGTAATTCGTTTCCTCCCTGAACCAAACGGTGAAGATCTGCCATTCGTGCGTATCTTTGACCATGGTTTCCAAGGTCCTGGTGGTTGGTATATCGAAAACTCTTTGACAACTATCGGCGAAAAGGATCCTGTTGGCGAATACAACAGCATGCTTTGGAACAATGGTACTGATGCTGGTAAGGAACAGGCTCGTAAGCAGAAGCGTCGTCTTTCTTATTACTCAAACATCTACGTCGTAAAGGATCCAGCGAATCCTGCCAATGAAGGTAAGGTATTCCTGTTCAAGTATGGCAAGAAGATTTGGGATAAGTTGAACGAAGCAATGAATCCGCAGTTCGAAGACGAGGATGCAATCAATCCTTTCGACTTCTGGGGTGGTGCTGAATTCAAGCTGAAGATTCGCAATCTGGAAGGTTATCGCAACTATGATAAGTCAGAGTTCGATTCCCCAGCTGCTCTTCTGAATGGTGATGATGACGAACTTGAAAAGGTGTACAACTCAATGTACAGTCTTCAGGAATTCCTTGATCGTAAGCACTTCAAGTCTTATGAGGAACTGAAGGCGAAGTTGGATCGTGTACTTGGTGCAACTGATACAACTGCTCGTGCTGAAGATTATGAACCAGCACCAGTTGCTAAGGCACCTGAGATGAAGTCTGCTCCAGCACCAAAGGTAAGCGATGAAGTTTCCTTCGGGGATGATGACGACGATAATCTATCGTTCTTTGAAAAACTCGCAGAAGAAGATTGATGCCTTTCTGATGTGAGTAAGTTTTGGGGGAGCTTCGGCTCCCCCTTTTTTTATGGACCAAGCCAGCCGAAGTTACGACCGTACATGCCACTAGGATCAGGAGACATTGGTTTAGTAAAGCCGACGTTCTTAGGCATCTGTACTTTAGTATTGACGCTCTGGTCAATATTAGTAATGTCGCCACCCTTGCTTCCGTCAACGATAATCGGCTGAGACGCCTGTGCAGCTGCTGCAGATGATGCGCCATTAACTGCGGCACCGTCGTTCCTTTGTGGTACACCCATTTCACTTGGCGTTCTTGGAGCTACTGGAGCGAATCCTGGAGCGTATGGTCCATTTTGCGCTGGCGCAGCGGTTGCATCAGAGAATGGATTGAGTCTAAGTCCATTCCACCATTCTTTTATACCTTCCCACCATTCCTTCAAAGAAATAAGCCAATTGGAATTTCCTTCTTCCCATCCCTCACGATGATATGCTTGAATTTTTTCTAGTTCTTTATTATTGCTTGTAAACAAACCTTCTAATGGACCAAGCAAATTTCTTTTCCAATTATCAGCTTCAAGACCACGACTTTCTAGAAATTGCTTTCTCTCAATTTCTCGTTCTTTCTTTTTGTTTTCATCGAACAACTCCATAAATCCAGAGCCGATTTTATAAAGACCATAAGCAGCAAAACCAGCAATCGCAGTTTTCCAAAGTAATGGCGAAGCAAGAAGTCGTATGATACCTAGTTTTCCGAAACCAATACCATAAATTTCGCTTTCTGCTTGTTGTTGCATAGCTTTATCTTCGCCACGCAGTTTCTTCACTAGTCTTTCTTGCTTAATAGTCGCAATAAAATCTATAATATTTTTTACAAGAGGTGATTCGTTTTGAAAGCGCAACCATGCTGCAGCTCTTGCTTGTTCCATACGCACTTCATCAGATGCTTGGAATTTTTGATTTTTCTCTTGATCTTCCTTTACCTTTTCCCACCAAGATTGTGCTTGAATGGTCTCACGAATCTGTTGTTCTTCTCTTTGTTTTGCTCTTACAACTCGTTCTGTCGCTTCTGCTTCTTGTTTTTTAGCACGAGTGTTTATGACGATTGATTCAGTGCTATCACCTACGCCAGCACGAATTGCTTCAACTTGTTCTTCTACTCTTTTCTGTAATCCTTGAAGATTAACAAGACCTTCCATATATGGACCAAATCTTTTCTTGGCATCCTCAACTTCATTAAACTTCAATCCCTGCATTTGAGATTTGACACCTTCCCAAATAGATTCTACTTGTTCTGGAGTTAATCCATGTTGTGCGCCAAGTCTGGTCTTCATCGTGTCCATTCTTGCCTTAGCAGACATTCTAACCATTTCACCATTTAACATCAACATCTGATCAAATCTTTTGATCAACTGATCTAGTCTTGATTTAATAATGTTAAATGTTTCAATTGACTGACCAAGAACGCCAGACATTTTTACCATAATTCTCTGAGAAAGTTCAGTTTGGTCTGTTACCTTTTTAAGTGCTAGTTGTACACTTTCTGTAACAGTAATAATTTTCCCTTGCTGATCAATATTTTGCGCCTGCAGACTATCTCTTTGTTCAGTCAATCTACGCAGTTCTTGCGTCTGACTTGTAGTCATAAAGGTAAAGATTGTATTCAGCAAATTCAAACCACGCTGAGCACTTATTGTTGCTTGAATGCTGTCTGCAAAGAATTTTTCCTGCGCAAGCATTTGCTGTTGCGAAAATTCTTGTTGACGCTGCGATATATCAATAAATGAATCTTGTAGTCCGAAGATACCTCTCGAGAGGCGATTAAATCCGCCACTAAGAATGTTGCTGATCTGAATGTCACCTGAGGAACTTGTTCTTTGCAAGTTCCCGATAGCATTAACAACTGGTAGATTTGAGGTTTCTTCAGCCATTATCTTTTCTTCATCCTTTCTTCTTGTTCTTCCAGATAGTTCTTAAGGAGCGTTACATATATATCTCGTTCCCAAGGTATCATCTCTTCAAGTTCAGTCAAACTATATTTATGATGTTGCATAAGTGCAAAATTCATTTGATACATGTTTGCCAGTGACTCATGTATCAAAGAAAGGTAAAAAAACTATGCAACCCCTCCAAGTCAAAGTGATCTTCCTTCTTACATTTAGAACACTTCCACTTGACAGTGTATTTTAGCGATGGAATTGATGAGAAAAACGCAGCGATTTTATCAAACTGCTTTTGACTCAACCCTTCCAACCACTGTACCATTTCTTCGCCGCTAAAGTCATCATAAACACTATCGGAGTCAAACACAACATCAATACAGGATGCGATAATCTTAAATGTAGCATCCTTATCTTCAAAGTTCAAATTGGTAACATCATTCAAAGAAGGATAACGAACCTTCACACCAATCTGATCTGTAATCATAATCTTGTTGTGTGTATTAATTCCTTGAACCTTAATGTCATCAATGTTGATCTTGATGTCAGTCTTATGATCGCATGAAGAATTTTCTTCAGTATGTCCAACACGAAGTTCAATTACTTCGCCGATAGACTTACCACGCAACTGCAAAAACAAATACTCAACATCAAATGTGGCCAACTTATCAACATCAATTTCAGTAATTACACACGATTCAATAATCTTCTTTGTTGCTCTGGTGATCTCAATGGTATCTTGACCTTCGAGAGCCATAAGCAACATCTTTTCTTCTTTTACCAAAAACGGACGGAACTCAATATCCTGCCCAGTTGATGGAATTTTTGTCACAAATGTAGGTGACGCAATGTTAGGCAAAGCCATACTATTCTCCTCACTTCAAAATATTTTTAAATATGCTTTTCGTTTTTCCTGCTAGTCCTGTTGCTTGTCCGCCGAAACCTGCTCCTGGGCTATAACCAAGAGAACCAATTCCTGGAATGTTAAGATTAGCAGACAACCCATCCTTGCCAAGTTTAAACGAGAATCCAGCAAGCGTACTTGGCTGATCCTGTCTGTTAAATACAACCTTGTAGTTTCTATATGCAAAAGTAACCTGTAAACGCACTACATCTTCAGAACCCCAAGACATGGAAACTGGAGATATAAAGATAGGATATGCTTCACGCAGCGTATGTACCGAACGAAGATCGCCACCCAAACCGTACTGTCTAATTTCTACATTACCAATATAGTTTGTAAAATACTTCACGTCCCAGTTACTTAATACGCTAGAAGTTGGACCATCAAAGAACTCAGCTTCTTGTTCAGCAAGCATTTTTTCTTGTTCTGTTTTGGCTGAATTTAAGCTGCCATCAAGTCCAGTGTATGGTGTACCTTCATAAGCACCTGTATTTACCATTTGCTCATGCCACCATTCAAAGTATTCTTTCTCACGCAAATCTTCAGAGCAAATAATACTCATTGTTACATCAGAATAGGTTTGTCCGCCATTAGGCATCTTATTAATTGGACCAAGATTACCGAATTTATGATCAGTAAAGATAAGGTTTCTTCCTGGCAGATCTACAGCTTCAATTCTAAATGCCATTTCACGCTCACGCTTACCATCGCTTGCTCTACCAGCATTAATATAAACTTCAAAATGGCTTGTCTTAGCAACACCCTGAGTATTCAGAGAGGTGATCATATTCTCAACATTAAAGCCAGGACCTGAATCGCCATTACCAAAGATGCCACCCAGCAATCCGTTGATTGCACCATCAACTAATCCGCCAGCTTGTTGTTTAATCAACTTACCTAAACTTGCCATTAGATTCTTGCCTCTGAGTCTGTATATACTTGACTTGCGCTTGCTTTGCTGAAGCGTTGCGTTGGTAGCATTAGTGCAATATCCCATTCAGATGGGCTAATATAAATGAATCTAGATCTCACATGTTTGCTTAGGTAATGCTTAAATGTTGGTTTAAAGTATTTGAAGCGACTCGCCTTGCTAAGAATGCTATATGACATAGCAATACGTGTTGACTCATCATACTTACGATTCGTTGACAATGTGTACAGTTGATCCATCAGTTTTGCTCTAAGCACAGGTGGCAGATAATGTAGATTCAATCCATAGAATCCGCCAGCAGCACCACCAACCATAAAGATCAACGGGAAACGATCATAATAAGGCAGTGTTGCCTTATGCTTTGGGTCATATTGAAAGTGATACATACCACCAATAGATGGACCATCAACCAAACGATTGGCTTCA